>ENA-UOUL01000279-UOUL01000279.1-bioreactor-metagenome-genome-assembly--contig:-NODE-279-length-89676-cov-11.028739_pt1 | contig 89676 bp, 70 predicted proteins | sample MGYA00249838_ERZ747220 | MGnify/ENA primary metagenome ERZ747220 (study PRJEB28778, sample SAMN05720191) | bioreactor metagenome | isolation source: Anaerobic biogas reactor | place: USA:Washington... | reverse complement strand
GATCGGATTCGGCGAAGGGCACGGGCGCGTCAAGGGCGGGCACACGCTGGAGATCGGCTGGCGGCACGCCAAAAAGGACCTCAACTGCGCCTCACGCGATCTGCTTGGCTGGGCGCGCGCAGCCCCCGATCAGGTCGATATCGTCAAGAATCCCTGCGCCGAGAACGGGCGCGGCTATAGCTGGGTGGTGATCGTCGCCGGGCTGCTGCTGACGCTGCGCAAGCGCTGGACGTGGCTGTTCCTGGCGCTGATCGTGAGCCTGATCGCGTTCTACCTCGCCTACTGGATCGGCGGCAACCTGTACAGCGCGCGCTACTATTCCGAAGCGCTGACCGCCGCCACGCTGCTCGCCGCCGCCGGGATCGCCGGACTGGCGCACTGGCTCGAAGCGGGCCTGCGCCGGATCAACGCGCCCGGTGCGCGGGCTGGCCGCCGGATCGTGTATGGGGCGCTGGCCGTGCTGGCAGTCTATACCCTGGCGATCTACGCGCCCGCCCGGCTGCGCCCCCTGACCGGCTATGGGCGCATCAGCCAGGGGCAGATCGAGCAGGTCAACCGCCTGCGGCAGGACCCCGACCGGCCCGTCGTCGTGATCGTCTGGGGCGAGCATCACTGGCGCGACATCGGCGCGCTGATGGCCGTGACCGATCCGTATCTGGACAGCGAGATCGTGCTGGCACGCGATCCCGACCAGCGCTATCTGGACACGCTGCGCGCGCGGTGGTCCGACCGCGAGCAGCTTTTCTTCTTCGACGGGCGGCTCAGCCGCACCCCGCCGGAGACGGTCGCCACCGCCGAATGAGGTTATGGCTGTGGGCGGCTCACGGCATAGCGGGCGAGGATGTTGCCGGAACCCTGCCATGTGCGGGTTTCGAGCAGCCTGAGCGACACCGGCGGGCGATCCATGAACAGCGGTGTGCCTTCCCCCGCGATCACCGGAAAGATCGTGAGATGCAGCTCGTCCACCAGATCGTGCGGCAGCAGCGCGTTCCAGAGGGTGCGCCCGGCAAACATGAAGATGTCGCGGCCCGGCTGCTGCTTGAGCGCGCGGACGGCGTCGGCCGTCTTGGCCATCTGCATGAGGCCCAGGGTGCCTTCCTGCATGCGGGCGCCGCCCGATGTCGCGAACGAGATGAGCGGAACGCGCTCCCGGATGGCGTCCTCCGCCGCCCGGCAGAATTTCTCGCCCACCACGGACCCCATGCTGGCCCCGGCGAAGGAGAAGTCCATGAAGCTGAACGCGGTCCGTTCGCCTTCGATGGCGCCGAAGCCGGTAATGATGGCCTCCTTCAGGCCGGTCTTTTTCTGATATTCCGTGACTTTCTGGGCGTAGGAATAGGCGACTTCCTTGATGGTGAACCCGAGCGGGTCGGCGGAGATGAGATTGGGATACGTTTCCATAAACGACCCGGGGTCCAGCAGCCATTCGATACGCTGCCAGGCCGAGACCCGATGGTGGTAGTTGCACTGGGGGCAGACTTCCTGGTTGTCCTTCACGTCCGTGCCGTATACCGCCTTCTTGCAGGCGGGGCACTTGATCCAGAGCCCCTCAGGAACGCCGCTCTTGCGCCCGACAACCGATATGAACCGTCTTCGACGTAGAAAAGCCATAGCGATCACGTCCCACTACGTCTCCGGGCCGGCTCACGCCGGCCGGACCCGCATGCTCCCCGGAATATTCGCATCGCGTATCATAGCATGATTCCCCGTACCCATGTACAGGGGGTTGCCCTAGACCGAGGACTCGGCGTTCTGCTCCATCTCGGACATGCGGTCCTTGTCGTACAGCAGGCGGCCGCACTGGGAGCAGGCGCGAATCTCTCCGGCGAGCACTTCGTTGATGATCTGGGCGCGCACGTTCATGTTGCAGCCCGAGCAGATTTCTCCGCGCAGGGGCACGACCGCGGGCCCGGACAGTTTGTTTGCCCGGATGCGCCGGTATTTGGACAACAAGCCCGGCTCGACCTGGGCCAGGAACGGTTTGCGCTGTTCTTCGAGCACTTCCCGGGCCTGGACGGCCTCGGCGAGTTCCGCATCCACTTCGGCGCACTGCCTTTCGAGGGCGTCCATTTCGGCCGTGATGCGTATCTGGTCTTCCTCGAAACGGGCCTTGGCGTCGTCCAGCTCGACCATGAGGGCGATAATGCGTTCTTCCTGAACAGAGATTTGTTTCTTGAGGAGGTCGATTTCGTGAAGGAGGGCCAGGTATTCCTCGTTTTTCTTGATTGCGAACAACTGCCCATCGTATTTAACGACTTGCGCCTGCTTCAGTTCGATGTCGCGCTCGGACTCGCGCTGTTCGAGTTGCAGTTTCTTGAGGGCGTCGCGGCGTTCCTCGAGTTCCTCCTGGAGCCGTGCCATCTGCACGTGGAACTTCTCTTTCTGCTTCGGAATCTCCGCTTCGCGAGTTCTGCAAGCCTCAATACGCAAATCAAGATCCTGCAGACGCAATAACGTCTTCACGCGTGGCCTCCTTCTGGGCAGGCCCGTTGCGACAGGCCTGACCGCGCCCCGTGGCGCACTGGACGGATTCAATTGGTGTCAAAAAAAAGGGCCGCGGCGTGTGCCGCGGCCCTGGTCGCTACTTGATCCAGGTCATCATTTTTCGCAATTCCGCGCCGACCTGTTCGACAGGATGCGCGGCCTCGGCCTCGCGGAGCTTCTTGAATTTCGCCCCGCCGGAGGCATACTCCGCGATCCATTCCTTGGCGAATTCGCCGCTCTGGATGCGTTTGAGGGCCTCGCGCATGGCCTTCTTCGACTCCTCGGTGATCACGCGGGGGCCGACGGTGTACCCGCCGTACTCCGCCGTGTCGCTGACGGAATAGTTCATGAAACTCAAACCGCCACGGTAGTACAGATCCACGATGAGTTTCAACTCGTGGAGGACTTCGAAGTAGGCGATTTCGGGCTGGTAACCGGCTTCGGTCAGGATCTCGAACCCGGCTTTCACGAGGGCGGCCGAGCCGCCGCAGAGGACGGTCTGTTCCCCGAAGAGGTCGGTTTCGGTCTCTTCCTTGAAGGTGGTCTCAATGATGCCGCCGCGGCCGCCGCCAAGGGCGCATCCGTAGGCGAGCGCCGTGTCGAGGGCCTTGCCGGTGGCATCCTGGTGAATGGCGACGAGGCAGGGGACGCCCGCGCCTTTCACGAATTCCTCGCGCACCAGGTGGCCGGGGCCTTTCGGCGCGATCATCCACACGTCGATATCGGGGGAGGGGGTGATGAACTGGTAGTGGATGTTGAACCCGTGGGCGAACATCAGCGAGTTGCCGGCGGACAGATTGGGTTTGAGGTCGTTCTCGTACACCATCTTCTGAATGGTGTCGGGCACGAGCACCACGATGATGTCGCCCCGTTTCGCGGCGTCGGCGGCGGACACGACTTCGAATCCGGCCTCGACGGCGGCCTTGTAGTTGGGATTGGTGTCGTTCATCACTTCGCTGACGATGACGTTGACGCCATTGTCGCGGAGATTCTGCGCGTGAGCGTGGCCCTGGCTTCCAAACCCGATGATGCTGACGGTCTTGCCGTTCAAGACGGATCGGTCGGCATCTTTCTCATAATAAATCTTGGCCATGGTTTATCTCCCTTTCGCCTCGTTGTTGTTTAGCGATCGCCCGATGGCGATCTTTCCGGTCCGCACCAACTCTTCGATGCCGAAGGGGTGCATCATATCAACAAACGCCTTGACTTTTCCCGCGGAGCCCGTGGCCTCGACCACGATGGAATCGGGGCTCAGGTCGACCACCTTCGCGCGGAAAATATTGGCGATCTCGATCACTTCACTGCGTTTCTTGCCTTTGGCCTTGACCCGGACCATGACCAGTTCGCGTTCCACGTGCGCGATGCCGGTCAGATCCTCGACGTCGATCGTCTCCACGAGTTTCTTGAGCTGTTTCTCAATCTGGGCGAGCACCCGGTCGTCGCCGCGAACCACGACGGTCATGCGGGACACGGCGGGGTCCTCGGTCTCCGCGACGCAGAGGCTGTCGATGTTGTAGCCGCGGGCGCTGAACAGGCCGGACACACGCGCCAGCACGCCGAATTGGTTTTCGACGAGGATGCTTATGATATGTCTCATCGTAACTCCCGTTCCGCCGGCGGCCTGCGCCGGTTCAATTCACCGCGTTCATCGTCGGCTCCAGCCCTTCGGCCACAAACCGGAGCACGGCGTCCGCAGCCCGCTCAATCATGGCGTCGACCTCGGCACGGTCGGCGGCCGCGAAGGCGCTCAGCACGTGATTCACCATCGCGCCGGGAACGTTCGCGGCGCCCACTCCAAGACGAAGCCGGGGAAACTCCCCGCTTCCGACGCTGGCGATGATGGATTTCAACCCGTTGTGGCCGCCGGCGCTGCCGTTGCCGCGGAGCCGCAGGCGCCCCAGGGGCAGGTTCACGTCGTCGACCACCACGAGCGTATCGGCCAGCGGGGTGCCCGTGTACCGGAGCGCCCGCGCCACCGACAATCCGCTCTTGTTCATATAGGTCAGCGGTTTCAGGAGGACGAGCCGGCTGTTTTCGTAGCGGGCCTCGGCCACCATGCCGTCGTATTTCTCCCGGGAAAAAGCGGTCTGGAGGCGTTCCGCCAGGCGATCCAGCACCTTGAACCCGACATTATGCCGCGTTTCGCGATACCTGGGTCCCGGATTGCCTAGCCCGACAATAAGTTTCACGCCGCGTATCCCGGTAGTGCACGGCGCCAGCCGCGGAATACCGGCCCACGAGGCGCGGGGTTGCGCGGGGTGAGCGGCATCCGGGCGGCCGCACTATTCCTTGGTTTCCTTTTCCTTCTTCGCCGGCTCTTCTCCGGTCTCGCCCTCGGCGCCCTCGCCTTCCACCGCCTCGCCTTCCGCGGGCGCTGCCGCCTCTTCCATGGTCCGCGGCGCGAGCACGGTCGCAACGGCGCGATCGGTTTCCGTCAGCAGGGTCACGTTGGCGGGGATGTCGACGCTCGCCACGTGGAGCACGTCGCCGATGCCCAGGCCGGACACGTCCACCACGATTTCCTCCGGCACTTCGAGCGCGAGGCATTCGACCTCGAGTTCGCGCACCTGATGGTCGAGGATGCCGCCCTCCACGACGCCCTTGGGCTGGCCCGTCAGCACCAGCGGCACCACGGTGCGGATGCGCTCATCGAGGCGAATCCGCATGAAGTCCGCATGGAGGACGTTGCCGCGAATGGGGTGATGCTGTACCGCTTTCAGCATGGCCGGGCTGTTGAGGGCGGGTTGGCTGCTGCATTCGAGCTGCACGATGGCGTGTTCGCCGCCGCGCCCGCGAATGAGCTGAACAAATTCCTTCTCATTGACCTGGACGGAGACGGATTCCTTGCTGCCGCCGTACAGCACGACCGGGACTTGGCCGGTTTTGCGGAGCCGGTGGTTGGCGCCTTTGCCGTCCGCCTCCTCCCGAATGTCAATTGCCAGTTTCTGCAGTTCCATGGTCTCGTGGCCTCCAAACCGATGTTATTCGAACAAGATACTCAGAGATTCTTCTGCATGAATGCGGCGAATGCCCTCCCCGATCAGGGGCGCGATGGACAGCACCTTGATCTTGGGGCATGCGGCTGCTTCTTCGGACAACGGGATCGAGTCGCTCACCCAGACCTCTTCGAGGACGGAGTTGTAGATGCGATCGACCGCCTTCCCGCTGAACACGGCGTGGGTGGCGCAGGCGGTGACGTCGATGGCGCCCCGGGCCTTGATCGCCTCCGCGGCCTTGACAAGGGTGCCGCCGGTGTCGATCAGGTCGTCGAAGATCAGGGCATGGCGGTCCTTGACCTCGCCGATCAGGTTCATGACTTCCGAGACATTGGCCTTCGGGCGGCGCTTGTCGACGATCGCCAGCGGCGCCTCGAGGCGGTTGGCAAACCGGCGGATGCGGTGCACGCTGCCCGTGTCCGGCGAGACCACGACGAGATCTTCCGAGGGGCGCAGCTGCCGGAAATGGCGCGTGAACGCAATCTCGCTGCTGAGGTGGTCCACCGGAATGTCGAAAAAGCCCTGAATCTGGTCGCAGTGGAGGTCCACCGTCAGCACGCGGTCCGCGCCCGCGGCCACAATGAGGTTCGAGACCAGCTTCGCGGTGATCGGGACGCGGGGCCGGTCTTTGCGGTCCTGCCGCGCGTACCCGAAATAGGGCAGCACGGCGGTAATGCGCGCCGCGGAAGCCCGCCGGGCCGCGTCAATCAGGATGAGCAGCTCGATGAGGTGGTCGTTCACGGGCGGGGACGTGCTGTTGACGAGAAACACGTCTTTCCCGCGGATATTCTCCTGGAACTGGACGCGGATTTCCCCGTCCTCGAAATGGGTAACCGCGGCATTTCCGCAGGCTGTACCCAGGTGGGCGCAAATACGCTCGCTCAGGCTGCTGCTGGCCGTGCCGGCAAAGATTTTCATTTCATCGCTATACGCCAAAACACACCACCCTTGCGCTCTTCTGTTCCCTGCCCGGAAGCCGTGGGCCTTCCCGGCGTAGTCCGGCCGCTTGCGCGGCGCCGCTATTCCATTCTGCGGTCATTGATATAGATGACCGGCCGTCTCAACACAGATGCCCGCGCCCCGCGGCCAGGCACGGAAAACTGGCTGGGGCGGTAGGATTCGAACCTACGAATGTCGGCTCCAAAGGCCGATGCCGTACCACTTGGCTACGCCCCAGCGGGAAAAGCCCGTGAAACCCGGTTCTACGCGCGTCGGATCGTCCCCGGGTCCATTGGTGTAAGTTGGCTGCCTGAACCGCGTTGGCACGCCAAGGCGAAGGCAAAGTATACCAACGGGTTCCCAGACAAGTCAATTTGGCCCCGGCCACCCGCGACTTTGGGTATAATCGCGCCTGAACGCGCGGCCTTCGCGTCAGGCCGCCGGGCGCCGGTAACAAGAGGATTCATCACTCAGTTAAGGATAGAGCGCATGGCGAACGTGTTGATTACGGGGGTCGCGGGATTCATTGGCTCTTCACTCGCGGACCGCTTGCTCGCGCGGGGCGATACGGTCGTGGGACTGGACAACTTCAACGCCTACTATGATCCGGCGATCAAACGGGCGAACGTTGCGGGCGCGCTCGAACACCCCCGCTTTGCCCTGCACGAGATCGACCTGTGCGACGAAGCGGCCGTGATGGCGCTCGTGGACGGCGAACGCCCGGACGTGGTCGTCCATCTGGCGGCGCGGGCGGGGGTGCGGCCCTCGTTGCAGGACCCCAACCTCTATCACCGCGTCAATGTCATCGGGTCGCAGCACGTGCTCGATGCGTGCCGCGCTTTCACGCCGTCGCACCTGGTGTTCGCGTCGAGTTCGTCGGTATACGGCGGGTGCACGGAAGTGCCGTTTAACGAAGAGAACCCCGTTTCGCGGCCGATCAGTCCGTATGCCGCCACCAAACGCATGAACGAACTCATGGGCCATGTCTATAGCCACACCTACGGCGTGAACGTCACGATGCTGCGGTTTTTCACGGTCTACGGACCGCGCCAGCGGCCCGACATGGCGATCCACACGTTTACGCGGCTGATCGACGAGGGGCTGCCCGTTCCCCGGTTTGGCGACGGGTCCACCCGCCGCGACTATACCTACATCGATGACTGCGTCGAGGGCGTCGTGCGGGCGATCGATACGCCGTTCCGCTATGAGATCTTCAACCTGGGCGAAAGCCAGACCACCAGCCTGCAGGAGCTCATCGAGCTTGTCGCCAGACACGTGGGCAAAGAGCCGAACATCGACGTGAAGCCCCTGCAGCCTGGCGATGTGACCATCACGTACGCCAATATCGACAAGGCCCGCCGCATGCTCGGCTACAACCCGAAGACCGGCATGGACGAAGGCATCCGGCGGTTTGTGGCGTGGTACCGCGAGCGGAATACGGCCCCGGCCTGAGACGGCCACCCCCGAATGGCCCGCCCGGGGAACCCCGGGCGCAGGCCCGGTATCCGGTTTTATGCGGGGTTTAGCTCGCCCCTTCAGGGATCTTTCCAGGCAGGGTGGGGTTTCCCGGGGCGTCGTCAGGAACAGCTCCCCGTTCATCCCGATACGCACGCGGTTTGAAATGCGGAATGGGCCTGTGCTACACTTTTTTTGCTCAACAGAATGCCTACCCGTAGCTCAATTGGATAGAGCGCTTGGCTACGGACCAAGAGGTTGGGGGTTCGAGTCCCTCCGGGTAGGCCATGTGAATTCGCGCGCAACAACGGCCCGGCCCGGTGTTGCGCGCTTTGTTTTTGGCCGCACTTCTCGCGTCCGGACGCGGATTCGGGTACCATAGGCCGCTCGAGGCGTCTCGGGCGGCGCCGGCAACCGCGATTCATCAAGGGAACATGCAATGGACTGGGCTGAACTGGCGGACTGGGTAAAGCGGGTGAAGGAATCGGACCTGCCGGCGGCGCCCATTGCGCTGGCCCCGGCGGTCCGAATCCACGACGTCAGCCGGTACCTCGCGGCGCTGCGGAGCGAGGTCGCCAAAGGCGCCGACACTGCCCGTGCGCGCACGGGTGCGCTTCAGCGCGAGGTCGGCCTGCTCGTGGAACTCACGCACGGCGTGCCGGCAGCCCCGCCGCCGGAACCGCCCGCGGCCGCGCAACGCGCTGAATTGCCTGCGTCGCCCCCCGCGGTCGATTCTCCGCAGGCTCAGGACGGTCCGGTGATCGTGGCGTTCGATTTTGAGACCACCGGTCTGTATCCCGATGAAAGCGACATTGTCGAGGTGGGCGGGGTGAAGTTCACGCCGCAGGGCGAGGTGATGGGGCGGTTTGAGCGGTTTGCGAACCCGGGGTATGCGATTCCGGCGGACAGCACGGCCGTCTCCGGGATCACGACCGAGATGGTGGCCGGGGCGGAGCCGCCGATCACCGTGCTCGAAGCATTCATCGACTGGGCCGGTCGCGACGCGGTGTATGTCGCGCACAATGCCTCGTTTGACGCGGGATTCATCGAAGCCACCTGCGAAAAAGCCGGGCGAAAATGCCCGCCACTGAAGGTCGCGGATACGCTCGAGTGGGCGCGTTCGCTGGGCTTGAAAACGCCCAACTACAAGCTGGGCACCTTGCTGGCCCATTACCACAAGAACACCGAGGGCCTGCACCGCTCGATGGCCGACGCCCACGGTGTGATGGAACTCGTATTGCAGTTCGTCGCCGGCCACCTTGCGCCCATGGAAGAACTCATGCGCTGGGCAAGACCCCTGCCTCTGCCGCCTTCTTCCCGGCGTTAGGAGGCGGTCTCCGGCGAGGGGGGGAGGGGCGATGCCGGGCCTTTTCTGGAATCCGCGGGACGTTTTCTTGTATGCTCACGCCCACTATCGAGAATGGGTCACGGCCCGCCATGAAGGGGTTACGCAGAGCGCCCGGATGTAGTTTTCGCGCCGGGTTTTCCAGCCGTTGCACGCCCGTGGCGCGCGTGTTTTCTATCCGGGAAGCACAGGAACGGCCGGGAACGGCGCACAGGGCACGAGGGTTATCATGGCTGACAAGAGAGAGATCATCCTGTCGGGGATTCGTCCGACGGGACGCCTGCATTACGGGAATTATTTCGGCGCGATCAAGAATTTCGTGGACCTGCAGTCGCAGGAAAACACCTGCTACTATTTCATCGCGGACTACCATGCGCTGACGACCATCACGGAGCGCGAAGACTTCTATCAGCAGACCATCGACATGCTGCGGACGTACGTGGCGTGCGGGCTGGACCCCGTGAAGTCGGTCATTTACCGTCAGAGCGATCTCCCCTGCACGGCGGAACTGTCGCTGCTGCTGGGCATGATTACCAACATCGGGTTCCTCGCCCGCGGCACGACATACAAGGACAAGATGGGCAAGCTCGAAGAGGCGCCGGGCGGCGTCGAAGGCAATCCGTTGTCGTACGGCCTGCTGGGCTATCCGGTATTAATGGCGGCGGACATCCTGATTGTGCGGGCGAACAAGGTGCCGGTGGGCGACGACCAGCGCCAGCATCTCGAGATGGCCATCGATATGGCGCAACGGTTCAACAGCCGGTTCGGGGAGACGCTCACGGTGCCCGAGGGGATCGCGCGCAATGCCCTGCGTCTGCCGGGACTGGACGGTGGAGCGAAGATGGGCAAGAGCGAACACAATACGCTCGACCTGCTCGATGACGCCGCCACCGTGCTGAAGAAGATCAAATCGGTGCCCACCACGACCGATCCCGAACCCCTGGGCACCGACAGCAACCATCCGGACGACGTCATTCCGCGGATGCCCAACAGCGTGGGCGCCTTGTACCGCCTGCTGCATCTGCTGGCGCCCGAAGAGGTCTACCTGGACTTCGTAGGGAAATACCGCCGCGGAGAGAAGTTCTACGGCACACTGAAAACCACGCTGGCGGAGTATGTGTCGGCCTTCAACGCGCCGATCATCGAGAAGTACCACGCGCCCGGCAATACGCGCGAGACGGTCGAGGAGTTTCTGCGCGGGAACGCACAGAAGGTCACGCCCGTAGCGCTGGACACGGTCGAGGCGGTTCGCGCGGCCATGGGCATCGGCCACAGCCTGTACCGGGCGTAACACGGCCGGTTGCGCGGGAGGGTTGGTATGCACGTGCTGATTGTCGGGGGCACGCGCTTTCTGGGCGCGGCCATAGCCCGCGAGCTCGTGGCCCGCGGGCACCGGGTTTCGCTGCTTCATCGCGGCATGACCGCCGGGAACGTGCCGCGCGAGGCCGTCCATCTCCTGGGCGATGCGCGCGACCGCGCCTTTGTGGCGTCGATCCTTCAGCCCGGCCGTTTCGACGCGGTCGTGGACACGATCCTGACGTCCGAAGACCTGCACTGGTACCTCCCGCTGCTCCACAGGGCCGTGGGCCAGCTGGTGCATTGCGGGTCGACGGGGGTGTACGCGCCGATGGCGACGGCGCCCGTGCGCGAATACGATCCCACGCCGTGCGCGCCGGAACTGGGCGGTTTCGCGGAGAAACTCGCTCAGGACAAGGCGCTGCTGGAATACCACGAGCGCGCGGGCTTCCCGGTGTGCTCGCTGCGCGTGAGCAACGTGTTTGGCGCGGGCGATGTGCCGCTCGACATCTGGGGCGCGCGAAATCCGCGGTTTTTTCAGCGCCTGGCTGATGGCGAGGAGGTGTGGATCCCCAAAGACGGCACGACCCTGCTCCAGCCCGTGCATGTGGACGACCTGGCGCGGGGGTTCCGGGCCGCCCTGGAGGCGCCCGGCCGCACGACGGGCCAGATCTTCAACCTGTCGTCGGAACGGGCGGTCACGTTGACGCGGTACGCCGAACTGGCGGCGGAGCTGCTGGGGTCGGAGTCCATGTTCCGCTATGTGGCCGTCGAGGACATTCTGGCGACGGGACGCGCGAATGAGGCCGGGCTCCGGTTCATTTGTGAACACATGTGCATCGACAGTTCGAAGGCGGGACGCGTGCTTCACTACGAACCGCAAATCTCCGTGCGCGAAGGGCTTCGAGACAGCCTCACCTGGATGATCGACACGGGGCTGTTGAGCGCCGAACCGCCGGCATGACGCGCCTTTCTATTCCGAACCATTCGTGATAAACTCAACCCTGCACATCGCGTGCGGATAAGGCTGCCTACTTCGATGAAGAAACGAACCTTACAGGTTGTCTATATACTCTGCTCGACCTACGACGACGAGGGCTATCCCCTGCGCTTTTACCGGGGGATTCTGCCGTCCAACACCCTGAATTGCCTGCGGTCCCTGACGATGGACGTGGCCGCGAGCGGCGCGCTGGGCGACGGGGTGGACGTCGAGGTGTCGATTTATGACGACACGGTCGAAGCGATCCCGGTGCGGCGCATTGCGCGGAAACTCCGCACACGCGACGCGGAGCTTCTGGTCGGTCTGGTCGGCGTGCAGTCGAACCAGTTCATCCGGGCGACGGACCTCGCGGCGCAGTTCCGCGCGCTGGGAGTGCCGGTGGTTGTGGGCGGGTTTCACGTCAGCGGCATGCTGGCCATGTTTGATGACATCACGCCGGACCTGCAGCGCCTGCTCGACATGGGCGTGTCGCTGTTCCAGGGCGAGGCGGAAGCCCCGGGCGCCCTGGCCGGCCTGTTGCGCGACGCGCTGGCTCGCGAGTTGCAGCCCGTCTACCGCCAGACCGAGTTTCCGGTGCTGACCCATTCGGGCGCGCCCGAGCCCGATCTGGACTACCTCAAGCATTTCAAGTGCAGTTCGATGGGCACGCTTGACACGAGCCGGGGCTGCCCGTTCGGCTGTTCGTTCTGCACCGTGATCAATGTGCAGGGACGCCGGCTGCGGAGCCGGTCCGCCGCCTGCATCCTCCAATCGATCCGCACGAGCTACGAACGCGGCATCAACATGTGGTTCTTCACCGACGACAACCTGGCGCGGAGCCCGGTCTGGGAGGAACTGTTCGAGGGGCTGGCGGCGATGCGCGAGCGGGGGATGGGCATCAGCTTCATGATGCAGGTGGACACGCGCGCCTACGCCATTCCCGGGTTTGTCGAGAAGGCGCAGCGGGCCGGGTGCTACATGGTGTTCGTAGGGATGGAGAGCGTCAATCCCAGGAACATCGAGGCCATGGACAAGCGCCAGAACGACGTCGAAGATTACGCGCACATGGTTGAAGTCTGGCACAAGGCGGAAGCCCTGGTGCACGTGGGATACATCATCGGCCTGCCGGACGACACGCGCGAGTCGGTCCGCCGCGACATTGAAACGCTGATGAACGAGGTGAGGGTCGACGAGGCCTCGTTTTTCATGCTGACGCCCCTGCCCGGCTCGGCCGACCACAAGCGCATGGTGGAGGAGTGCATTCCCATCGATGCGGATCTCAACAATTTTGACAGCCTGCACGAGACCTTCCGGCATCCGCGCATGGCGGCGGGCGAATGGACCCAGGCGTACAAGGACGCGTGGGAGACGTTTTACAGCAAGGAAAACCTCGTGAACGTGCTGTTGCGCACGCCGCGGGTCCGGTACTGGCAGATGCTGTGGATCGGCATGTGGTACCGCTACGCCACGCTCGAAGGCAGCCATCCCATGTTCACGGGCCTGCTGAAACGCCGCGAACGCAACGCGCGCCGGGCGATTTTCCCGCGGGAGAGCGTTCCGCGTTACCTGTGGCGCCGCGTCAAGGAGACCGCGTGGACGTTTCGCACCTACGTGCAGATATTCTTCGAGTTTCAGGAAATCTGGATGCTCACGCGCAAGCCGGACGACCCGAAGTGGGCCACCCTGGCCGAACTGCGGAGCAAATGGACCCGGTTGCAGAACCGCCTCAGCGAATCCAATCTGAGAGGCCGTTACGACGTGGCGGCGCAGGAGATTCGGGCGACGCTCGCGTCGGCCGCCGAACGGCTGCAGCAGTTGAGCGACAGTTCCCGGGTGCACAGCCGCCGGGTAAGCAAGCGCCTCGCGAACCAGGCCGAGGAAATCCGCCAGTACCTGAGCCGGTTCGAGGTGCAGATGCCGACGTGGCGGACCATCGCCGATGCCGAACGCTTTGTGGCCGATTCGCTCGTGAAACGGTATGAGGAACTGGCGATCAGCTACGTGGCCCGGCGCCGGAAATTCAATGCCTACCGGCACGACGTTGTCGCGCGGTTCAAGTCATGGCGATTCCTCACGCTCAATGTGTTTCTGCTGCCGCGCCTGCTTATCGTTGAACTGCTGTTTGGCGTGCGGTTCATGTTCAGCTTCCTGACCCACGCGTGACGCGGGCGGTCCGGCGGGCGCGTATGCGCCGCCAGAGGCTATGAACTACCGGTTTCTGGAACATACGGCGGACGCCCGGGTGGAATGCACGGGCGCCACATTCGCGGAACTGCTCGAGGCGGCCGCGCGCGCCCTGTGCGCGGTGGCGTTCCGGCGCCAGGAAGACCGGCGCGAAACCCGGCGTTTAGTCTCGATCGAGGCGGACGGCGCGGAGGACGCGGTGGTGCGTTGGCTTCAGGAACTCATCTATCTGGTGGAAGCGGAGCGGTTTGCCCCGGTGCGGTTCGATTTCCGGCAGGCCGGCGCCCGCCGCGTCGAGGCCGTGGTGGAAGGGTACGCCTACGGGCCGGACGCGCGCCAGGATGAGGTCAAGGCGGCCACGTACCACGGGATGGATGTGCGGCAGAGCGGGACCGGATGGCGCGCGGAGATCATCTTCGACCTGTGATAACCCGGTGAGAATCATGCCATGGCAGGCGTCAGCCTGAAACAAATCAACGACTACCTCTGGGAAATCCCGAAACGGGGCAAGATGCGCGTGCCCGGGCGGATCTACGCCGACGGCCAGCTCATCCGGAAGATCCAGGCGGACAACGCCGCGGACCAGGTGGCGAACGTGGCGTGCCTGCCGGGTATCGTGGGGTATTCGCTGGCCATGCCGGACGCGCACTGGGGCTATGGCTTCCCCATCGGCGGGGTGGCGGCCACGGATCCCGACAACGACGGCGTGATCTCCCCCGGCGGCGTGGGCTACGACATCAATTGCGGCGTGCGGCTGATGGCGACGGGGCTCGCGTACCGCGACGTGCGCGACCGGATGCGCGACCTGGTGGACGGCCTGTACCGCGATGTCCCGTGCGGGGTGGGCTCGAGCGGCGCCATTCCCAAACTCAGCCCGAAGGACATGCGGCGCGTGCTGGCCGACGGCGCGGCCTGGGCCGTCGAGCAGGGCTACGGCACGCCGGAGGACCTGGCCCATACGGAGGAGCACGGGCGGCTTAACGGCGCCGATCCCGACGTGGTGTCGGACCGCGCGAAGAGCCGGGGCGAGGACCAGCTCGGCACACTCGGCTCGGGCAACCACTTTCTCGAGATCGGCGTGGTGGACCGCATCGTAGACGCGGACGCCGCCGCGGTGTACGGTCTTCGCGAGGGGCAGGTCACGCTCATGATCCACAGCGGCAGCCGCGGGCTGGGCTACCAGGTCTGCGACGATTTTCTCCAGGTGATGATGCGGGCGGCCGCGCGGTACGGGCTCGATCTGCCGGACCGGCAACTGTGTTGCGCGCCGGTCAAGAGCCACCCGGGACGCGAGTACCTGGCGGCCATGGCGGCCGCGGCCAATTATGCGTGGGCGAACCGTCAGATCATGATGCATCTGGCGCGGAAATCGCTCGAACAGACGCTCGGGACGCCGGCCGCGCCGCTCGACGTCCGGCTGGTCTATGACGTGTGCCACAACATCGCCAAGTTCGAGATGCATGAGATCAACGGCGAGCGCCGCCGCCTCTGCGTGCACCGGAAGGGGGCGACGCGCGCGTTTCCGGGCGACCGCGAGGAAGTGCCGGACGCCTACCGCCACGTGGGCCAGCCGGTACTGGTGCCGGGCGACATGGGCACGGGCTCCTGGGTCTGCGCGGGCACCGGCAAGGCCATGCGCGAAACCTTCGGCAGCGCCTGCCACGGCGCCGGGCGCGTCATGAGCCGCACCTCCGCCCGCAAGGGCGAAAACGCGGCGGCCCTCTTGCGCGAACTCGAGGAACAGGGCGTTATCGTGATGGCCCGCAGCAAAAAAACCGTCACCGAGGAAAGCCCCAGCGCGTACAAGGACATCGATGCGGTCACGGCCGTCCTGGACACCGCCGGCATTGCGCGCCGCGTCGCGCGCATCCGGCCAACCGGCGTGGTGAAAGGGTAGGGAGAAACCGAATCCCCGGTGGCCCGTCTGGGCGGCCCTGTCCTCAACGGCCCCGCAGACGCCGAATCCGCCGGGGATGTCCACGGCCCCCTCGTTTCTTTGTGAACAACCCCAATGGACTCGAATCTGATGATCTCCCGCGGGTTGCGGTTTCGGCCTGCCGGTGTCGACTTAAGGGCAGGCTGATATAGTGGAGAAACGCGGGAAAGGAATGGGGCCATGAGCACGAACGATACGGCCTTGCTGCAACGCTGGACCCGGCACCGGGATGCCGACGCGTTCACGGAACTGGTTGACCGCCACGGGGGCATGGTGTACGGCGCCTGCCGGCGTGTGCTGGGAGACATTCACGAGGCGCAGGACGCCGCGCAGGAGAGTTTCATGGAACTGATGCGCGCGCCGCACGCCATTACGGCCTCGCTGCCGGGATGGCTGCACACGGTGGCCGTACGGCGCAGCCTCGACCGCATCAAACAGTCGCAGCGCCGGCGGCAGCGCGAGGAGGCCTTCGCCGCGCGCGCCGGGGCCGCCGCAGAGGCCGCCCCGGACGATTTGCTGGCCGTGGTCGACGAAGCGATCGCCGCACAGCCGGACCTGTACCGCGTGCCCATTGTGCTGCGGTTCCTGGAAGGCCGGACCCATGCGGAGATCGGAGCGCAACTCGGGGTGGCTGAGTCGACCGTGCGCCATCGCATCGAAAAGGGCGTCGAACAAGTCCGCGAAACCCTGCGCAAGCGCGGCGTGCTCGTGGGGGCGGGCAGCCTGGCCGTTGCGCTGGAGGGGCAGGCGGCGCAGGCGGCCCCGGCGGGTCTTGCGGCCGCGCTGGGACGTCTGGCGGTGTCGGGCGCGGTGCCGGCGGCGGCGGGCGTGCTCGGGGCGGGTTTCTGGGGGCTGGTGACAAAGGCGATGGTTGTTTTGTTTGTGGCAGGGGCCGCGGGGGCCGCGGTATGGATGGTGCGCGGTCCGCGCGGGGAGACGGCCCCGCGCCCGGCGGCAAGCGCAGACGCGAACGCCGTGCAGCCGGGTGCCCGTCCGGAAAGCGCAAGCGCGGGCGGGGCGGGTGATGGGGCGCCGGACGCGCCAGCGCGCGGGAATGGCGCGGCGGCGCCTGCCGCGGTGGTTGCCGGGGGAGAAGACGCGCCTCCCGACTTGAGCGGCCGTGTGTATGACGCCGAATCGGGCGCGGGGCTCGCGGAGGTCAAAGTGCTTGTATGGGGCGGGGAAACGGGCGTGCCGGATAATGTGAGTCCGACCACGGACCGCGACGGAAACTATGCGGTTCGCGGCTTGGCTCCCGGCCGGTACCAGGTTTCACCGAGAGCGGGAAAACGCTATCCCGGTTCTGAGCATGGCTACGGGACGGCGGTCACTATTGAGGCGGGAAAACCGGTGACGCTGGATTTCGCGCTCAAACGCGGCATTCGCGTGGCGGGCCAGGTCGTGGATACCGCGGGGGAACCCGTGGCCGGGGCGTCCGTGCTGGCGCGAACCAAGGAGTCGCCGAACCCGGGGCAGACCCAGTCCGATGCCAAGGGGGCGTTCGAGGTGTATCTGGAAGCGGCCTCGGAGGTCCTGTACGTGCGCGCGCAAACCGATACTCTGGTGGGGGAAATCCTCGAAGGATGGTCGCTGCCCTCCCGGGGCGTGGACGGCATTACGGTCACGCTCACCATCCCGCGCACCGCGTCGGTTGCGGGAACCGTGGTCGACGCGCAGGGACAACCGATGCAGGATATCGGACTCCACCTGCAACAACCCGGATCGCCGTTCTACCCGCCCGTAGACGCAGAAATCAAGACATCGTCCGGGGGGGCGTTCCAGATTTCCAGCCTGATGCCGGGAACATACGCGGTGGGGCTGACCCCGCCGGGGATCAGCATGTGGTCGACCGGCGATGTTGCGGCGACGTTTGAACTGACCACGGGCCAGCAGCTCCGGGGACTGCGCATGGTCTATGGCGAGAAGGGCGGACTGGCCATCTCAGGCAGTGTTGTCGACACCTCCGGCGAGCCGATATCCGACGTGCGGGTGTCGGCCTATGGGCCAAAGAACGAGACTGCGCACACCGGCAAAGACGGGCGATTCCTCATCACCGGACTGGATGAAGGTACGTATCACTTGAGCACGAACCACCCGGACTACACCTTCGGCGGGAAGGCGGGCGTCACGGCGGGCGCCGCCGATGTCGAGATTGTGTTGCAGGGCAAAGGCTCGTTCCGGGGCCGGGTCGCCGACGCAGGCAGTGGACAGCCGGTTTCTGCGTTCAAGGTGAGTTTCATCAACGGCGCGCATGAGGTTTTCCGGCCGGAGCTGTTCCAGAATGCCCGTTCGTTCCAGGACGCCTCGGGCGTGTTCGAGATCAAGGACATCTACTCCGGACCGATCACGGTGACGGTGCGGGCGGACGGGTATGCCGCGGCGTTCAAGGCGGTTACGGTCGTGGAACATACGATGGCCGAAGTCGACTTCGTTCTGGAACCCGGCACGGCGGTGACGGGACATGTCCTGGACCCCGCGGGCAATCCGGTACCGGACGCGGCCGTGTTTCTGCCGGGAATGAATACGTCCATGCACTACGTGCAGCAGCAGGCCCTGGCGCAGACGGATGAGCATGGCGCATTTCACATCGACGGGCTGCCGGCGGGCATTGGCGCCATCGCGGCGTATGCGCCGCCGTTCGGGCCCGCCATGGCTTCCCTGGCGGACTATGCGCGGCCGGTGACATTGACGCTTCCCGAGCCGGGTGTTCTGGAAGGACGGGTCGTCGCCCCGGGACAGGCAATCGAGAAGATGATGCTGCTCGCCCGGCATAGCGACCGGCCGGACTTTGTCTATTACCAAGCCCAGGCGGAGGCGGACGGCGCGTTCCGTTTTACGGGTGTGGCGCCGGGCGAACTGGACGTGCAGGCCGTTGTCGGCGCGACCGGCAGGGGCGCCCGGGGCGCGGCCGTTGTGGCCGCCGGCCAGACGACCTCAGTGGACCTGGTATTCGAAGACGGCACCGCTACGGTATCGGGCCGGGTGTCGGTCGGCGGGAATGCGCCGGACGCGGCGAGCGCCTATCTCGAGGTGACGGCCGCCTCGGCCATTCAAGGGTACCAGGCGCCTGTGGATGCCGCCGGCGCCTACCGGTTCGAAGGGATTGCCGCGGGTCCCGCAACGCTGAAAGTCTTTGTCGCGCCGAAGGAGAATCCCGTTGCCGCTGAAACCCGCGAGACGGCCTTCGATGTCGCCCCCGGCGCATCGGTCGAACAGGACATCGCGTTCTGACGGGCCGCGGGCGTCCATCGGCAGAGGGTGTTTCGGAATACGGTTTGCGCTCGCAGTGTTTCTGCGTTGTCAACGGGCGCAGTACCACAATTGGGAGCGGGGTAAAATGAAACACCTCACCGTAGTGTCTCGCCAGAATTCCGTCCAGCCTGCACAGCTCGAATCGGCCGTACTGGCAGCAGCCAGCGCGTTGAAGAAAGCCGATCCGAAGGTCAGGCGCCTCGAATGAAGCGGCAGGGTTCTCCCCGGGGAGAATCCGAAAAGCCGTGGCGTCAGGCCGGGCGTTTCGCGGGCAGTCCACGGGGCGCGGCCTGGATGCCGGCCATCTGAAACCAGCCAGCGCAGTACGAATCCAAGGGAGCGGAGGAACAATGAAGCATCTGCATGTCGTAACACGTGAGAAATCGGTACGTCCGGCCGCGATTGAGCCGGTTCTTCTGGCGGCGGCCCTGCCGCTGAAGAAGACCAACTCCATACGTACCCTGTAACGCCGTCCGGTCCGTCCGCCTCCGGTGGCAGCCTGTGGTGCGGCCGGAGGCGGCGGCAGGCGGCCCCGTCACTGACGCTCAGTGGTTCGGAATCGGGGGCGGAACGGCGGGCGAACCGGCGTTCGCATGGATGGGCGCGGGTGCGGGCTGCACTTCCACGGTATCGTTGGAGATCGCGCGCATGACGTACGCGTAGCTGCCGCGGGAAAGGCCCGGTCCCTGCGTAATGGCATGAAAGACCACGGGCTCCTCATCCTTGTCGGCGGAGAAGCGGATGGCCACCGCGCCATGACCAATCCCCGCGCCGGGGATGGTCAGCGTGATGGGCGCGGTGCGTCCTACGGCGTCGAGGGCGGTCCACTGGCGTTTCTGTGATTCCCGGAGCTCGCGCCGGTGCGCCAGCCACAGCTCGAAACAGAAGGTGACTCCCCCCACGAGCAGGGCCAGCGATTTGACGTGGGTGAAGGGAATGAGAAACGTGAGCGCAAGACCGGCCAGCCCGAACACGGTCAGCGTCATCACCACCGTCCGGAACGAAATGGCCTCGAAAAAGCTGTGCACATCGCGATGCTGCCGGTGGTATACCGCGTCGATCATGTCGCCGATATTGAACGCGAAGAAGCGCTTTTTTCGTTTGGTGGTCAGTTCCTCGCCGATGATCAACAGCGCCATCATCCCGCCGACAAGACCCAGTAGAACGTAAGCCGGTACCCAGTCACGCATTGCTTTTACTGCCTTCCAAGACACGATATGCGGTCATTGGACCGCTTGAGTTTGGATGGCTGGGGGCCTGCCCGCCGCGCGCGGCCGGCGCGAAGGGGAGCCGTGTTCACGGTTCCCGTGGCCCGAAGGTGCTATCAGGCGGAGGCCTCAGCCATTGTGGATGCGCATCCGGTTTGGCCCGTACGGGCAAACCTCTCCACTCAACGTATAATCCCCGCGAAAGCAGGAAGTTCCATCATTCTTTTCATGGCTCCGGGGCAGCAGTGTGAAAGACAGGAAAAGCAGGCCCGGCGGCGCTCCGCGATGCTCGGGTGAGGGGCGAAGCGTCATGCCACCGACGCGCGCGGGTACGCCGCGTCCCGGGCTTCCTGCCGCAGCTTCTCCGCGGCGTCCGCCGCACATTCGGGGCAATAGCCGTAGCTGATGCAGTCATGGGGAGCAATCCGTCCCTGGGGGCTATACCAGCGGTTCCCGAGGCGGATCCTCTTGCACACGCAGCACTGGACTTTCATCACCATGGTCGTCGTATCCTTGTCAGTCGCGGCCGTTCCTGGCGGGCCGTTCGCGCCTGTTGAAAAGCATTTCGCGTGCCATGCGGGGCGGAGCCGGGCGCCATTCCAGGTTAACTGTTTACAAACAGGCGGGTTGGAGGGCGCGCATACGCCGCATAAACCGCGACACGGTAGCAGTTTTCGAAGTTCAACGCCGGGAAAAAGATGCCGGGCGGTGTCAGAATTCTGACGCTGGACCGCGTTTCGGTTCTTGAATGCGGCATTTTCGGCGGTGTATGAGCCGCCTGATACGGCACTTGCGACTTGAAACCCGGCCTGCATTCGGAGTATACAATGTCAAGTGAAAAGCATCCCCTGGGGGCGTTGATCGATACATGATCGTACTTACCGGCGTCACAAAATACTACGGACAGATTGCGGCCGTCGAAGGCGTGTCGTTTTCCGTGGAAGCGGGGGAAGTGATCGGCTTTCTGGGTCCGAATGGCGCCGGCAAGACCACGACCCTGCGCATCCTGACGGGGTTTACGACGGCATCGCGGGGAACGGCGAAGATCGCCGGGTTTGATGTCAACGACCATCCCATCGAGGTGAAGCGGCGCGTGGGTTATCTTCCTGAAAGCGTGCCGCTGTACCGGGAGATGATCGTCCGCAAGTTCCTGGGCTATGTCGCCGAGATCAAGGGGCTGCAAGGCAAGAAACGCGTGCATGAAGTGGGCCGCGTGATGGAGCGGTGCGGCCTGTCGCATATGGCCGGGCGCACTATTGGCAACCTGTCGAAAGGCTATCGCCAGCGGGTGGGCCTGGCCCAGGCGCTGATCGGGAATCCGCCGGTGCTCATCCTCGACGAGCCGACGGTCGGGCTGGATCCGCGGCAGATCGTCGAGATCCGGGACATGATCAAGAACCTGGCCCAGGAGCACACGGTGCTGCTGAGCACGCACATCCTGCCCGAAGTCGCGATGGTCTGTGAGCGCGTGGTGATCATCAACCGGGGCCATATCGTCGCCGAGGACAGCATGGCGAATCTGGCGGGCGTGAGCGGCGACAAGCGCGTGTTCGACGCGGACATCCTGGGCGATGAGACGGCGATCCGGATCACCCTGGCCGACGTGCACGGGGTGCGCGACGTGGCGGTCGAGGCCAAAGGCCGTTACCGCATCACGACCGACCCCGACGAACGGATGGGGGTGCTCCTGACCACGGCGCTGGTGCGGGCGAATCACGGGGTCGAGAACCTCCGCGAACGGACGCGCACGCTCGAGGACGTCTTCATCGAGGCCATCGGGGCCGACGAGGGCGACGCGGCATGAGAAACACGTGGGCCGTCTGTAAACGCGAGTTTGTAAGCTATTTCATCACGCCCGTGGGGTACGTGGTCGCGGGCGTGTTCGCGCTGATCTCGGGGATCGGGTTCGCGGCGTCGTTCATCGGCTATGCGCGTGCGACGCAGTCGCCGTCGGCCTACGGGTACACGGGGGTGCCGGACTTCGAGGAAACGCTGCTGAGCCCGTTTCTGGTGTTCTGCGGCCTGCTGATCATGTTTATCGGCCCGCTGGTGACCATGCGCCTGCTGGCGGAGGAAAAGAACCGGGGGACCGCCGAACTGCTCCTGACCCACCCGCTCCGGAACCGCGAGATCGTGTTTGGCAAATACGGCGCGGCGCTCGGCATGCTGCTGGTGATGATGGCCGTGGTGTCGATTCAGATGGCCGTGGTGTGGTATTTCGTGCCCCACGTCGAGCCGGCGGTGCTGGGATTCGGGGTGATCACGGTCTTCCTGATGGGCGCGGCGTTCCTCAGCATGGGCCTGTTCGTCTCGTCAATCACCCGCAACCAGGTGACGGCCGGTACCGCGACGTTTGGGCTCTGGTTTGTGTCGTATGTGCTGGGGTCGCTCAGCCGGGATCTTCCGGACGCGATCGCCCTGCCGGAGAACTGGTCCCCGTGGGCGGTGCGGGCGGCCAGTTTCGGCTACAGCATCTTCCGCTCGCTGGCCACGGAGCTGCCGCTGGATGTTCATGCGCAGGAGATGGCGCAGGGCGTGCTGCAGCCCGAAGACATCCTGTACTACGTGTTGTTTTCGGCGTTCTGGCTCTTTCTGACGCTGCGGGTCCTCGAAACCCGGTTATGGAGGGCCTGAGCCGGTGAAGAACGTACGCCTCGTCTTCGGGATTCTCGCGCTGGCCGGTCTGGCGCTGGGCTTGAACGTCCTGGTGTTCAAACGCGACCCCTTTGCCTTTTCGGTCATGCTGCCCCTGTGTTTCGGACTTTTGTGCGCGTGTGCGTGGATTGCCATCGGCGTGAGCCGCATGGTCGAGTCTATCGAACGCGGCAAGACCGTGAGCACCGTGAGCGCCGTTGTGGCCTCGCTGGCGTTTCTCGGCATCTGCCTGGTGCTGTATGCCTTTGTTCGGCACGCCGGGTACTCGTGGGACCTCACCCGCGAAGGCCGGACCCCGCTGTCCGAGCAGACGGTGCAGTTGTTGCGCGGTCTGGACAAGGAAGTGGCGGTGTTCGGCGTATTCCTCAAGGCGGGCGACCGCGACGTGCAGATCCGCAGCGAGAAGGCCCGCCGGTTTCTCGAACGCTGCCAGCAGCATACGGCCAACCTGACCGTCGAGTTTTTCGATCCCGAACGGAACGTGCTCAAGGCGGAGAGCCTGGAGCTGGGGAACCTTTCGCCGCAGGGCGCGGTGGTGCTCAAGTGCGGCACGCGGCGCAAGGTCATCAATTTCTCCGACGTGAACGACCGGCTCGAAGAGGGCGCATTCACGCAGGCGCTGATCTACGTGGCCCGGGATTCGGTGCCGAAACTGTATGTTCTGACCGGCCACGACGAACCGCCGCTCCCGGCCATGTCGGAGCTGACGGCCCGGCTCGGGGAAGAGGCGTACGTGCTCGAAGAATTCGCGATCAACGTGCTCGACCCGCAGATCCCGTCCGACTGCAACGTGCTGGTCATCAACGGGCCCAAAGGCGACCTGCAACTCCCGGAAGTCAAGGCCATTCAGGAATACCTGCAACGCGGCGGCCGCATGCTGGTGCTCCTCGAACCGTGGCGGGTGATCTCGACCGGCGTCGAACATTTTCTCCCCATGCTCCGGCAAAACTACGGCATTGACGTGGGAACCGACATCATTCTGTCGCGGGCGAAGTCGACGCAGGAGATGGTGCTGGTGGTCTTCACGCCGAACCTGGGCCTGATCGGGGTGGACGCGCCGGACATTCCCCGGCGGGGCTCGTACAACGAGGAGCACCTCATCACCCGGGGCTTCGACCAGAACATGGTGTTTTCGCTGTCGCGCAGCGTGAGCCTCGCGCCGGAGAAGCCCGAGGGCGTCGCGGGCGACATCCTGCTGTATTCGCTGCCGGGAACCTGGGCCGAGACCGACCTCAACAGACTGTTTGATGAGCGCAAGGCCAACCCCGACGAAGACGATCCCAAGGGCCCCGTGGGGGTCGCCGTGGCCGTCACCGCAAGCACCGGCGTGCAGGTGGCCGACAGCGACCGCACGCGCGACGCCCGTATCGTGGTGGTCGGCGACCAGGACTTTGTCTCCAACGACAAGATCCGCGTCGTGGGCCATTGGAACTTCCTGCTCAACAGCCTGGCCTGGCTGACGGAGACCGAAGAACTGGTGGGCGTGCGGCCGGCGCGCCAGGATGATCCGCCGCTGCAGCTCACGGCCAACCAGGACCGCGCGATCGCCTGGGTCACGATCCTGGGGGCGTTTCAGGCGATTGTCGTCATCGGCATCGTCATTTTCGCGTTGCGGAGGAAATACCAGTGAATCCGCGCACCGCCATAGCCCTGCTCGCCGCATTCGCCGTGTTGTGCGGGGCCTACTGGCTGATGCTGCGCCACGAGGAGAGTTCCCGGCAGACCGAATTCCAGGCGGGCCGGCTCTTCGATTTCCAGCCGAACATGCTTCGGCGCGTCTCCATCCAGGTGGAAGACCGCAGCCCGACGGTCGGCGTGACGGAGGGCGACGGCCAGTGGCAGATCGTCGAGCCGTATACGCTGCGGGCCCAGAACGAAGTGTGGGCCAAAGTGGCCACGAATCTGGCCGACCTCCAGCGCGAACGCATCATTGAAGACGCTCCGGAAGACCTTTCCCCGTACGAGCTGGATGATCCGCGGCTGCAGATCGAGCTCACGACCGCGGACGGCGCGTCGCACCGCGTCGTGTTCGGCAAGATCGGGCCGATGCAGGTCAACCGGTACGCCCGGATTGACGGGGGGCCGGTGGTGCTGACGCCCCACGCGCAGTATGAGCAGCTCAACCGCCAGCTGCTCGACCTGCGGCAGCGGTACGTCTTCGAGACGGGCTCCGAAGGCATCACGCGCATCGAATTCGCGCGTATCCGCCAGCCCGAGGAAGGCGCGCCGAAACCCGACGGCCCGTATCCGGTCGAGGAAATGGGCGTGGTGGTGGTCGAGCAGGCCGGCGAAGGCCAATGGCGGATGCTCGAACCGTTCGAGGCTGACGCCAATACGGAACTGGTGATGGGCCTGGCCCGGGAACTCCAGTTCGCGATCGGGCACGAATACGTGGACAATCCCAACAGCCTTGACGACTATTACCTGAATCCGCCCGGCGCCCGCGTGACCGTCTATTCCGGCCAAGAAGGCACACCCCAGACCCTGCTCATCGGCGGCGGAACGCGCACCAACGACAAGGCCATGCTGTTCGCGAAGCGCTCCGACGCTCCGACCGTCTTCCAGATCGACGGCGCCCTGTACGGCTATTTCCCGAAGACGCCCGACGCCTACCGCGAAAACCGGCTCCTGACCCGCAGCGCCCTGGATCTGGAACGCATCGACTATCAGGCGGGCGAGGTGAACGTGGCGTTGGTGAAGGGCGAGGACAAACGCTGGCGGCTCGCGGAACCCCTGCAGGAACCGGCCGACCAGGAAATAGTGTCCGGCTTCATTTCCACCCTGTTGAAGGTGCGCGGCGAATCGTTTCCGCCCATCTCGCTGGCCGAAGCGGGCCTGGCCGAGCCCGCGCTCACCCTGAAGCTCGCGTTCAAAGGCGACACCGCGCCGGTCCTGATCCGCATCGGGAAACCAACGGAGGACGGTCAGCAGCATTACGCGACCCTGGATACCGGGGTCATTACGCTGGTACCCGCAACGCATGTGCGCGCCATCACCCGCGAACTGTTCGATTTCCGCGAGAAACGTATTTTCGGGGTGGACGCCAATGCCGTGTCGCGCGTGACGCTGCGCTTCGAGGACGTGGACTACGTGTTCGTGAAGGGGCGCCGCTGGACCATCGAACAGCCCGCCGGGAAGATCTGGGACAGCCAGGACGACGCCAAGGCCTTGGTTGAGGCCGTAGCCCTCATCGACGCGTCGGGCGTGGCCGTCATGAGCGCGCCCGAAGACCTCGCCCCCTACGGCCTGGACGCCCCCCTGATGGTATTGACCGTTGCGATGCCGGCCAAAGAGGCCGGCGGAACGCTGGACGCCGGGCCGCTGCGGATCGGCGACCCGTTGCCGGACCAGTCCTACCTGCGCTTTGCGACCGTCGAAGGCCGCCCCGAGATCTTCCACGTCAACCAGTCGGTGATCGACAAGGTGCGCGAGGCGCTGAACGGCGTGCGCGACCGGTAGCCATTCCCGCCCGTGGCGCGCCGGGCCTGTGCTTTCGCCGCATGCCTCCCCTTCAGCGGCGGCCCTGTGTGCGTCGTGCGTGCGCGATTTGGGCCCGCGCGTTGTTTCCCGGGCCGGGGAAGATCGAGTACAATCGAGCCCATGCCCGACACACACACACCCGACATCTGGAATGTGACGCAACTGACCCGGCGCGTGAAGGAGCTTCTGGAACGCGAGATCGATCATGTGTGGCTCACGGGCGAGATTTCGAATTTCCGCGTGTCGCCGGCCGGCCACGCGTATTTCACGCTTAAGGACGAGCAGTGCCAGATCGACGCGGTGATGTTCCGGGGCCGCATGGCCCGGCTCCAGTTCACGCCCGACAGCGGGCTCGCCGTGATCGTGTTCGGACAGGTGACGGTCTACGAACGGCGCGGCACGTATCAGATCGTCTGCGACGAGATGCATCCGAAAGGCGTCGGGGCGCTCCAGCTCGCCTTCGAACAGCTCAAGAAGAAGCTGTACGCGGAAGGACTGTTTGACGAGGCGCACAAGAAGCCGCTGCCGCTGCTTCCCAAGCGCATCGGGATCGTGACGTCGCCCACGGGGGCGGCGATCCGCGACATCCTCAACGTGCTTCACCGGCGGTTTGCCAACGTGCACGTGCTTCTGTATCCGGCGCGGGTCCAGGGCGACGGGGCGGCGGCCGATCTTGTCGAAGGCATACGCGCACTCGACACGATGGGCGTGGATGTGATGATCGTGGGCCGCGGCGGCGGCTCGATCGAGGATTTGTGGCCGTTCAACGAGGAGGCGGTGGTTCGGGCGGTGTATGAAGCCCGGACGCCCATCATCTCGGCGGTCGGCCACGAGATCGATTTCGCGTTGACGGATTTCGCGGCGGACCTGCGCGCGCCGACGCCGTCGGCGGCCGCGGAACTGGTGGTGCGCGAACAGCGGGAGTTTGTGGAGCGTCTCCGGACCCTGCGCCAGCGGATGGGCGCGTCGATGTCGCAGGCGCTGCGCGCACACCGGAACCGCATGAACGTCGTGCGGGCCTCGTACGTGTTCCGGCGCCCGGAGGAGCTGGTCCGGCAGCGGCGCCAGCGCCTCGACGAGACCCGCATGGCCCTGGACCGTATCGTGCGCGACCGGATGCAGGGCGAACGGCAGCGCCTGACGGGATTGCTCCGGTCGCTGGGCCTGCTGTCGCCGCGAGAGCGGCTGCGCCGGGCCTTCGAACGGATGGCGGTGGTGCGGCAGCGCTTGTCGCAGGCGGGCGGCGCGCTCGTGGAACGGAACCGCGCGCGGCTGCGGCCGGTTCTGGCCCAGCTGGACGCCCTCAGCCCGCTCGCCGTGCTGGGGCGGGGCTATGCCCTCGCGTACAAGATGCCGGAGCGCGCGGTTGTGCGTGACGCCAGCACGCTCGCGCCCGGAGATGAATTGGCGTTGCGGTTTGCACAGGGCGGGGCTTCGGTTTCCGTACAACATGTCGAGGAATCAGACCATGGCTGAACCCAAATTTGAGAAAGACCTGGAACGGCTCGAACAGATCGTCGAGGCGCTGGAAGAGGGCGAACTGTCGCTTGATGAATCGCTCAAGAAGTTCGAGGAAGGCATCAAACTGGGCCGGCGCTGCGAAAAAGCCCTCAGCGCCGCCGAAAAGAAGATCGAGATCCTCATGAAAAACGCCGACGGCGAACTCGAGGCCCAGCCCTTCGGCGAAGAGGACGAGGCCGGCGAACCGGGCGAGTCCGATGAACCCGAGGAGACCGGCGATACGGGCGATACCGGCGAGACCGAAGAGGGAGAACTCCTGTTTTGAACCCTGTGACAAGCCCCCATCCCGAAACGGCGAACGCGCGTGCGACGGCATTTCTGACCGAGAAGTCGGCGAAGGTCGAACGGGCCCTCCGTGCAATCTGCGACGGCTGGACGGATGCCCCCGAGACGTTGCGCAGGGTCATCGAGTACAGCCTGTTCGCGGGAGGCAAGCGCCTGCGCCCGGCCCTCGCCCTCGGCGCGGCCGAGCTCGTCTCGGGCGACGACCGCCCCGCCATGTCCGCCGCGTGCGCCCTGGAGATGATCCACACCTACTCGCTCATGCACGACGACCTGCCCAGCATGGACGACGACGATCTCCGGCGGGGCAAACCGACCGCCCACAAGGCCTTCGGCGAGGCGAACGCCATCCTGGCCGGCGACGCGCTGCTGACCATGGCGTTCGACGCCGCCGCGGAATCCGGCAGCGCGGCGGTGGTGCGCGAGCTGGCCCGGGCCGCGGGCGTCGCGGGCATGGTCGGCGGCCAGGTCATCGACCTCGAAAGCGAAAACAAGCAGCTCACCCTCGAACAGCTCCGCCGCGTTCATGCGTACAAGACCGGCGCGCTGATCCGGGTGTCCGTGCGCGCAGGGGCCATCCTGGGCGGCGCCAGCGACGACGCGCTGGACGCGCTTACCCGGTTCGGTGAAGCCATCGGGCTCGCGTTCCAGATTGCCGATGACATCCTCGATGTTGTGGGGGAGGAGGCCGCCCTCGGCAAACGGACCGGCAGCGACGCCAACAAACACAAGTCAACCTACCCGCAACTGGTGGGCCTGGAGCGCGCGCGCCAGCTGGCCGGCGAAGCGGTCGGCGAGGCCGTCGCCGCGCTCGCCGGGTTCGGCCCGGAGGCGGATGTGTTCCGCGCGCTGGCCCGGTTCATCATCGAGCGCGACAAATAGGCCCGCCGCACGCCCGCCCCTCACGCTCCGTCCGGTGCGGAGGCGCCGGGATAACTTTCGATTCGCCAATGGCTTACAGGCCTCCGCGGAATGTCCCGCGACCGTGCTCTGTTTTGTATTGATAGCGGGCGCGGAGCGCGCCCGGCGCGCCGTCCAACGGGAAGGAGGAGGTCTCGTGGCCAAGACCCATGCGGCCGGGCCGCAGCATACCAACCGGCTGATCGACGCCACCAGCCCGTATCTTCTGCAGCACGCCCACAATCCGGTCGACTGGTACCCCTGGGGCGACGAGGCGCTGAAAAAGGCCCGCAACGAGGACAAACCCATCTTTCTATCCGTCGGGTATTCCGCCTGCCACTGGTGCCACGTCATGGAGCGCGAATCGTTCGAGGACGAGGAGATCGCCGAGTTCCTCAATGAGTACTTTGTCGCGATCAAAGTGGACCGCGAGGAGCGGCCGGACATCGACCGCATCTACATGGCCGCCACACAGATCATGACCGGCAGCGGCGGCTGGCCCATGAGCGTGTTTCTCACGCCCGCCCTGAAACCGTTCTACGCGGGCACCTATTTCCCGCCGCGCACCCGGATGGGGCGCCCCGGTTTCCGGACCGTGCTCGAGTCCATTACCGGCGCGTGGCTGACCCGGCGCGAGGACGTGCTCGAAAGCGCGGAGAAGTTCACGGCCAACGTGCGCCAGAACGCCGAAGCGCACAGCGGCCCGCCCAACGCCCCCTCGCCCGCGCTCATCGCGGCGGCGGCCGCGGACTTGCTGCAGTCCTTCGACCCGGATCATGGCGGATTCGGCCCCGCGCCGAAGTTCCCGCCGCACGGGGCCATCGAGCTGCTGTTCCGGCGGTACCACGCGTCACAAGACGCCGGCGCCCGGGGCGCGGCCCTGCTCACCCTGCGGGCGATGGCCAACGGCGGCCTCTACGACCACCTGGGCGGCGGATTCCACCGGTACTCGGTCGATGAACGCTGGCTCGTGCCCCATTTCGAGAAGATGCTCTACGATAACGCCCAGCTGGCGCCGCTCTACCTGGCGGCCTACCAGATCACCCGCGACCCGTTCTACCGCCGCATCGCCGAGGAGACGTTTGACTACGTGCTCCGGGACCTGACCAGCCCGGGCGGCGGGTTCTATTCGTCCGAAGACGCTGACAGCGAAGGAGAGGAAGGCCGGTTCTATCTGTGGACCCACGGCGAGATTGTCGATGTGCTGGGAGACGCGGACGCCGCCCTGTTCAACGCCAGCTACAGCGTGCAACCCGAAGGCAATTTCGCGTCGCATGAGGAGTATCACGCCGGGCAGAACATCCTTCACGTCACCGTCGCACGGGATGCCCTCGCGCAGCGCCATGCGTTGTCCGTCAGGGCACTCGAGCTCCGGCTCGCGGCCATGCGCCGGAAGCTGCTCGATGTGCGTGCGCAACGCGTGCACCCGGGCCTCGACGACAAGATCCTGACCTCGTGGAACGCCCTGATGATCTCGGCCCTGGCCCAGGGATACCAGGTCCTCGGCAAAAAGAGACTGCTTCACGCCGCGGAGAAGGCCGCCGCGTTTCTGTTGTCGCACGTGAGAGATGGCAACCGCCTGCTGCGCAGCCACCGCAACGGCGAGAGCCGTTTCGACGCCTACCTCGACGATCACGCGTTTCTTGCAGCGGCCCTGCTCGACCTCTACGAAGCCGCGTTTGACGTGCGATGGCTCGAGACGGCGCGCGAGATCGCGGACATCATGCTCGTGAAATTCTGGGACCGCGAGGAAGGGGGATTCTTCTTCACTTCGCCGGGCCATACCCATCTGCTCGTGCGGGACAAACCGGTGTTCGACGGTGCGGAACCTTCGGGCAACGCAATGGCCGCGTACGCCCTGTTGCGGCTCGCCACGTTCACTGGCGAGCCCGAATATCTCGAGAAAGCGGAACGCATCCTCCGCATCAACCACGCCACCCTCGAGGGCATGCCCCGCGCGCAACTGAAACTGCTTTGCGCGGCGGACTTCTACCTGAGCTCTCCGAAAGAGATTGCCATCGCAGGCAAGACCGGCGCGCGTGACGTCCGCGCCCTGTTTCAGGCGTTGCATCGGCACTACATTCCGAATAAGGTAGTGGCGTTCATCGACCCCGAGGATCCGGACGCCCAGCGGCTGCGGGACGTCCTGCCGCTGCTCAACGCGAAACTGCCGGTTGGCGGACAAGCCGCCGCGTACGTGTGCAAGAATTTCGCGTGCCGCCAGCCGGTCACGTCGCCCGAGGCTCTTGTGGAAGTACTGGAAGTCGAACACGAATAGGAGCGAGAGCCCATGCAGTATGCGAAGTTTTCGAGTGTCGTTACCGTCGTCACCGTTCTGGTTCTGGCCGTACCGGCGGCGGCGCAATTTGGCCCGCTGGACCAGCCCGGCGGACCGCCTGAGGCGGCTGTCGCCACGTACCAGGACACCAGCGGCGCGCTGCCGGGCGGACAGGCCCGCATCGCCGTGGTGATCGAGATCCCCGAAGGCTGGCACATCAACGCCCATGAGCCGCTCGATGAATTTCTCATCCCCACCCAGGTCACCCTCGAACCGCCGGAGGGGTTCACCGTCGCCGGCATGGCCTATCCCGAACCCCTCCTGGCCACGTTCAGTTTCTCGCAGGACAAGATGGCCGTCTACGAGCATTCGGCGGCGATCGGGCTCGTCGTGAACGTCGCGGATAGCGTCGCGCCGGGCGAATATGCCCTGCCCGGCACGCTGCAATACCAGGCGTGCAACGACACGGTCTGCGCCCCGCCCAAGACCGTTTCCTTCACGGCGAAACTTGCCGTCGCCGCGGCGGGAACCGCGGCGGCGCCCCAGCACGCGGACGTTTTTGCGCGCATCGACTTCGGGCGCGCCGCCGCACCGGCGCCCGCTGCCGGGGACGCCCCGCCCGAAGCCGCCGAGACCGCGTCAGAGGACTGGCAGGCGCTGGCGGGCGAGTTCACCGTGACCGGCCGCAATTCCGGCTACATGGGCAGCGACGCGTTCATCGAATGGGTCGAAGGCGTCGAATCGGGCGCGGTGGACAGCAGCCTCAACGCGTTTGCGGGCAAGAGCGCGCTCGCGATTGTCGTGCTGACCCTGTTGGGCGGTCTCGCCCTCAATCTCACCCCCTGCGTGCTCCCGCTGATCCCGATCAATCTGGCGATCATCGGCGCGGGCGCCCAGGCCGGTTCGCGGCGGCGCGGGTTTGCCCTCGGCGGCGTCTATGGCCTTGCCATCGCGCTGGTCTACGGCATTCTCGGCATCGTTGCGGTGCTGACCGGGTCGTCGTTCGGGAGCATCAACGCGTCGCCGTGGTTCAATCTGGCCATCGCGGTGGTGTTCATCGTGCTGGCCCTGGCCATGTTCGACATCCTCCACATCGATTTCACGCGATTCCAGAACAAGGTCGCGATCGACAAGTCCCGCAAGGGCACATTCTACCTCGCGTTCGGCATGGGTGCGGTCTCCGCCCTGCTCGCCGGAGCGTGCGTGGCGCCGGTGGTCATCTTCGTCATTCTCCTGGCGCGCGACCTGTACCAGGCGAACCCGATCGCGCTGGCCCTGCCGTTTCTGCTTGGGGTGGGCATGGCCCTGCCGTGGCCGTTTTTGGGGGCGGGCTTGTCGTTCCTGCCCAAACCCGGCGGCTGGATGGTGAAAGTTAAATACGCGTTCGGCGTGTTCATTCTCGCCTTCGCCGCGTATTACGGTTATCTCAGTTACGAGCTCTTCAGCGACCGTTACGGCGTCGACGAAGCGGCAGTCGCCTCGAGCGTCGAAGGGCTCGATGAAGACGGCTGGACCGCCTCCCTCGCCGAGGGGCTGGCCCGCGCGAAGGCCGAGAACAAACCCGTGCTCGTCGATTTCTGGGCCACCTGGTGCAAGAACTGCCTCACCATGAATCAGACCACCTTCAAGGAGCCGCGTGTCCGGGAAACGCTCGCGAACTACATCAAGGTGAAATACCAGGCCCAGCAACCCGACGCGGTCCCCGCCCGCGATGTCATGGAACAGTTCGGCGTGGGCGGCCTCGGCCTCCCCGTCTATGTCATTCTCGAACCCGGTACAGGCGGGTGATCAGCATTCCCGGCTCTCGGATTCTCCTGCCCGCCAGCGCAGAGCGGTATCGTTGTTTTCAGGAGGGACTGCGCCCCGCCGCGGCCGCATGCGGCCACGTGAACTGGTACCGCCCCGAGCCGGTGGTGATGGCGGTTTTCGCACCGGGCTCAAGGGTGCGGATGCCCGGCGCTTCCGCGAGGGGCACGCCGGATTCGCGGATGGCGTCGATGGAACCCGTGGGCAGGACGATCTCGGCGGTGGTATTGCCGGGGATCGTGACTTCGAGGGCGATGTCGTCCGGCTTCCGGCGTTTCCAGGACACCGCGATGCGGCCGCGCGGCGAATCAAAGTACCCCTCCGCGCCGCTGAGTCCGTCGACGATGACCGGCTCGATGCGCAGGTGCTCAAACCCGGCGCTGCCGGTCGCCTGGCGAATGCCGAGCAGGTAGCCGGTGAACCACTCCTGGGCGTGGCCGAACATGCAATGGTTGAGCGATGAGCCGGGCCGGTCCCATTGTTCGGAAAGGGTCTCGAGCCCCTGTTGGAGCATACAGCCATAGCCGGGGGGATCGGTGCGGTCGAGCATGCGGTAGATCACGTCCGAGCGGCCGGCGTCCGCCAGCGCGAGCAGCAGATAACGGAAACATACCTCGCCGGTGGTCTGACGGTACCGGTTGGACTCGAGAGCCGCAACCAGGCGTTCGAGCAGGGCCTCGCGGGCGTGGTCGGGGCAGAGCCCGAAATGCAGCGCGACGGCGAGGGACGCCAGGCTGCCGGTCGCGATGGTTTCTTCACCGGCCCGGTAGTAGGCCTGGATGAAATCGGCGCGGACCTGCTCCGCGAGCGCGCGGAACTCAGCTGCGTCGGTTTCACGGGCCTGCATGGCCGCGACGGCGGCGACGATGCGCGCGTTGTCGAAGAGCATGGCCGTGGCGGTCAATTCACCGGGGGTGTGCTGGGATTCGCCGCGGTGGCCGTGTTCGGGGCTCCAGTCATACCAGTCGCCCAGGCCCGCCCTGGCGAGGCCTTGTTCGTTGCGGGTCGATGCCAGGTAACGGGTGTATTTGGCCATGGTGTCGTACTGGCGCGCCAGGATGCCGTCGTCGCCGTACCAGCGGTACAGCAGCCACGGCAACTGGACCGACGCGCTCCCCCATTCGGGCGACTCGAAGAAGCCGCCATTAAAACGCGTGTATTCGGGCGCAATGTCGGGCACCAGCCCGCTGTCGAGCTGTGATTCGGTTGTGTCGCGGCAGATCTTCCGGTAAAGCCCGTGCGCGTCGTAGCGGTAAAGGATCGACGGGCCCATCAGGTGCGCCACTTCCAGCCAGCCGAGCTTTTCGCGGTGCGGACAGTCGGTCAGCACGCTCTGCAGGTTGCTGCGGACCGACCGGTCGATCATGGCGTCGATGCTCGTGAACAGGTGCGGGGCGCCCGGTTCGGGGCCTTCGCACTGAAACGCGCCCACGGGCGGCGCGGAACTCGTGATGAAGTCGGCGCCCAGCTCGAGCAATACCGGCCGTTCCCTGTCCGCCTGTGCGTCCCCCGGCAGATCGACGTTCGAAACGAGCAGGAACTGGAAGCCGAAATACGTGAAACGCGGACAAAACGTCTCTTCCCCCTCGCCGTTCAGCGTGCAGGTGTATGCATGCCCCGGCCACGGATTCTCGATGCGCTCGGCGGTCTCGATGGTCACCCGCGCGCCGGGAGGCCCTGTTACCGTCATGACGGGGCGCAACGAGAGATTCTCCTCGAGAACGGCCGCGTACCGGCCGTCTTCGAGGCGCTCGCCTTTCTTGACGCCCACGCGTCTGGCCACGGTCAGCGGCGGCGCCGATTGCGCGCGGAGCGCGCCGCCGGGCCCTTCGACCACGCGAACCCGTTTCCACCCGCCGTCATCGAAGCCGGGAGCGTCCCAGCCGGGTTGATCGCGCCGTGCGTCGTAGTCTTCGCCGCCGTATACGCAACTGAACACGATGGGGCCATCGTCGAACGTCCAGGAATCGTCGCTGACGACGCGCTGGACGGTTCCATCCGCGTATTCGATCCACAGCTCGAGAATCAGCTTGGGTTCACCGAACGAGCCCAGGAACTTGACGTAGCGCCCGCCCGTGACGTTGTACATGCCGTTGCCGAGCATGACGCCGAGGGCATTCGGGCCTTCGCGCACCATCGCCGTCACGTCGAAGGGCACGTAAAGGCACGTGTCGCGATAATCGGTCCATCCGGGATCCAGGACGTGGTCGCCCACGTTCGCGCCGTTGAGCGCCAGTTCAAAATGGCCCAGGCCGCACACAAACGCCAGCGCGCGTTTGACGGGTTTCGGCTCGACCGTGAACTCGTGGCGAAAGATGGGCATGACGTCCGAATCCACGCGCGTGATCTCGCCCCAGGGTTCCATGCCGTACGGGCCGAGTTCCCGCGCAGGCGGCCAGCCGGCGGGGAGAACCGCGTTCTGACTGCTTTCGGCCAGCGCGGCATCCCAGCCCTCCTTTGGTCCGGCCCGCCAGGTCTTGTCGGTAACCAGGGTTTGCGACGTGCCGTCGGCGTATTCGATATCCAGGCGTGCGATGACGCCCGCCGGATTGGCGGCGTCGCCCGTATTGGTCACGTTGAACCCGATGAACGTGCGCGGCCCCTGCAGGAGTTGGGCCACGTCAACCACGTGCGCCTGTTCCCAGCCCGTCTTCGTGGCGACGGGGCCTGATGCCGACGGGCCTGCATACAGGCGGTATTCATTGTCCGCGCTGACCTCGAGCCGCGCGGAGAGGATGGGGGCGGACGAGGAGCGTTCGAGCACCGTGCCAAAGACCCGTGTGCCCGGGGCGGCCGCCAGAGGTTCTTCGTCGGGCGCCCAGAGCCATTGTGCGCCTTCGAAGATGGGCCTCGGCGCACGGCCCGCGATCCACCGGGCCTGCCAGTCCGACGGTTCGAGCAGGCCCATTGACCAGGTGGCGATTTCGCTCCACGGCGAGGACTGGCCCGCTGCGTCCCAGACCCGCACCCGCCAGCAGGCGGTCTGCGCCGAGCGCAGCGGGGTTCCCGCATAGCGCGTGTGCAGAGCGGCCGACTCGACGCGGCCCGAATCCCACAAATCGGGGCTTTCCGTGTCGAGCAACTCGGGCCCGCTCGCAACCATGACCTGGCAGGCGGTCTGCACCACCCCGCGCCCGGCGCCGCTCACCACCCAGCTCAGCCGCGGCTGGGCGTCCTCGATGCCCAGTGGGTTCGCCCGGAAATCGCAGCGCAATTCCCCCGCGGTGATGGTGCTTTCCGCCGCGGATGCAAGCACGGCGACACTTAGAAAAAACAGTCCTCCAAACGCCCTGCGCATACGAATGTCCCTCTGTTGTCGCGTTGTTTCGGTTCGAATCGCTGCATTGTGCCACAGACCCGGCGAACGCGCGCAGATGACACACGAAATGCGCCTGGAGCCGCCCGGTTGCGGCCGCTATCCGAGGTGTTTCGGGGCGGCGCTCGCGCTCAACTGCCGTTCGATGCGCGTCATCATGCGCGCGGCACGCTGGGCCTGCGGCGATTCCGGTTGCAGGTTGATCACATGCTGATACGACGCGAGCGCCGACGCCAGATCGTTTGAACGGCGGTACATTTCGGCCAGCTGGTAGTGAAGCCCGGGATCCGTCGGCCGCAGAGCGAGCGCGGTGCTGTACTCGGATTGCGCCTCCGCATACAGGCCCATTCGCGAATAGGCCGACGCCAGATTCGCGTGGGCCTGCACGTTGTCGGGAATCAGTGTGACCGCGGCCTGGTATTCCGCGAGTGCGGCATCGTACTGGCCGGTGCGCTGGTAATGCTGCGCGAGCGCCTGGCGGGCATCAAACGACTGGGGCACCTGGTCGACCCAGGCTTCGAGCACCGTCGCTTCCTCGCCGGGCATGCCCAGGCGCCGGTAAATCGAGGCGGCCATGGCGTACGAGCCGAGGTTATCCGCGCTCAATTCCTGAAACTGGCCCAGTTCGCTCAGCACATCGGCGTCGGCCCCTGCGCGCAGGTAGGCGTTCGCGAGGTAGTAATGCGCGAGCGGGTCGTCCGGACGCGCGGCCGACCAGTCCGCGTACACCTGCATTTCCTCGGCGGTCATGCCAAGTTGCCGGTACAGCCCCCCGAGCGTGCGGTAGGACGACGCGTTCGACCCATCGGCGGCGATGCTTTCCTGAAGCGCGGCCGCGGCCTCTTCGTAACTTCCCCGCTGGATCAATTTGCGCGCCTGGTTGTAGAGTTGTTTCGAGCGCCTGGGATCGATCGCAACGCCGTCGGCCGCTTCGTCTTCGGCGTCCTCGTCATTCTGGCGTTTCGCACGCCGGGCCTTGGCGGCTGCGCGTTTGATGGCTGCGGCCGCGGCGCTGTCGCCCCCGCCGCCGCCTGTGGCGGCTTTTCCGGCCCGGCTGCCCCGTCGCGGCGCCGAATCCGCCGCGTCGTCGTACAGCGGGTCCTGGTCAAGAAACGAGGCCAGCGCTTCGACGAGATAGTCGGCCATGGGATCGGCGGGCGCCGCGCCCATGCCGGTATGCCCGGGGTCTTCGAGCAACAGCCCCGCCCGCGCGAGCTCTTCCCGGCCGGCGGCCGTGGCTTCAGACGCCGGCCGGTCACGGGAAGTCCCGGCCGCGTCTTTCTGCGCCTGATGAAGACGGTAAGTCTGTATGGCCAGCAGGGCAACCAGAAGCGCCACTGCCGCGGTCATCGCTTTGTTCACGGCTGCAACTCCGCCTGTCCCGCCGCCCGGGGACGCCGCTCTACACGGCGCCAGACTAGCCGAACCGGCGGCCCGCGTCAATTCGCCCGGACGCTGGCTGGAAGTGCGTAACGACGCGGGTGGGGCGGTGGTACTATGGGAGGCAGTGGGCTGTGTTCACCGTGAGGAGATTCGTCATGAACCGCACCAGGAATATTACGCGGACACTGTACATCGAAGAACTGGAACGGCCCGTGGCGGCAGCGTCCGATAAAGGTCTGACCCCGACCACCCTGGCCGTGGGCGAAGAGGCGGAAGTCACCACGCTGGCGATCGGCGAAGAAGCCTGCAAAATCGTCTGATCCGGCGTGGCTGACGTGTCTTGAGCGCGGTACTGGTTATCGGCGGTCGCGACGAGCCCGAAGCGGTGCGGGCCGCGAAGGCGGTGCGCGCACGCGGCGGCCGGGCCGTGTGGTGCGACTCGAAGGCGTTTCCCGAACGGGCGGCCATCACGTTTTCCGGAGACGCGGTTCGGCTTGGAACGCGCCGGCTGCCTCCCCTGCGCAGCATCTACCTGCGCAGCTTCCACTGCAATCCGCTCGCGCCGGTGCATGCCGCCGATTTAACGGAACGCCCGCATGGGCTGCTGGCCCAGTGCCGCGAGAAATACGCCCTGCTGGCCTCGCTGGTGCTGACGCTGCAATCGGGAGGCGTCCGCGTCGTAAATCCGATCGACGTCAACGCGCAGCACAGCCAGAAACTGTTCCAGCTCGCACTGTTGCGGCGTGCGGGCCTGGCCGTTCCCCGCTATCTGGGCACGAACGAGCCGGCGGCCGTGCGGCGGTTTGTGCGCCAGGTGAAACAGGCCGTCTACAAGCCCTTGGCCGGCGGCGCGACGGTGCGCCGGGTGGAACCGGATGATCTCGCGGATGAGCGCCTCTCGGCCCTGGCGGCTGCCCCGGTATTGTTTCAGGAACAGGTGGAAGGCGTCGCGCTGCGGGTCTATGTGGTCGCGGGAAAGGTCGCGGCCGCCGCGGAGATCCGCTCCTCCGAACTGGATTACCGCCGCGGGGAGGAATCCGTCGAACGGGCCGCGCTCACCCGCGACGAAGCGGCGATGGCGCGCCGGGCGGCCGCCGCCTGTGGCATGGCATTCTCCGGCGTGGACCTGATGCGGGGGCCGCGCGGTCCGGTGGTTCTCGAGTGCAATCCGTCGCCGATGTTCGCGGTGTTCGAGGACAAGACCGGGGCGGACGTGAGCGGCCCCCTGGCCGCGTTGCTGCTGGGATAATGAAAACGGCCCGCCCGGACATGTCTGTCGCGGCGGGCCGCTGCGTGGCACAGGGATTATTCGTCGCGCGGAGCCGGCGAGGGGTCGAAGAGGTCGCGCTTGTGTTTCACGTCCTTGAACTCCTCGGCCGTCTCGAGCGGTTCATGTCCCTCCGTGATGAGGGGCCACTTTGCCGCGTATTCGATATTGAACTGCAGGTAGTCTTCGTACTCTTCCGGCAGATCTTCTTCGGGGTAGATCGCATGGACCGGACATTCGTCGACGCACGCGCCGCAATCGATGCACTCCACAGGGTCGATCACCAGCATGTTGGCGCCCTCGTGAAAGCAGTCCACGGGGCACACGGCCACACAATCGGTATATTTGCACTTGATGCATGCTTCGGTAACTACATGGGTCATAAATACCTCTCCTACAAGCAACCGGCTGGCTTGGAGTGGATCGAACTGCGCCTCGGACATGCCGTACTGGCGGGCAATTGCGCGCCATTGATTAACATGATTAGACACGCCGTGTCAACCGGAATATTCCCGGCGCGCGTTTTTCGCGGCGGCGTCACCCCCCGGGTTCGGCGATCCGGACGAGGCTCTTTCCGACATTCTCGCCCTTGAACAGGCCGATAAAGGCTTTCGGGGTGTTTTCGAGACCGTCCACGATGGTCTCGCGCCAGGTGAGGCGGCCTTCCGCCATCCATCGGGCCATGGCGCGCTGGCCCTCCTCGTACCGGGAGGCGAACTGAAACACAAGAAAACCTTCGGCCCGGGCGCGTTTCGCGATCAGGTGCCACAACAGGCGCGGTCCCTGCGGCGGGGCCAGGGCATTGTACTGGTCGATCTGGCCGCACAATACGATGCGCGCTTCGGGATTGATCTGCGTGAACACGGCATCGGTCAACGCGCCCCCCACGTTGTCAAAATAGACGTCGATGCCGGCGGGACAGGCCTCCCGCAGCGCGGCCGGGTACTCGAGCACGCTCTTGTAGTTGAACGCGGCATCAAATCCGATCTCCTGGAGGAACGCGACCTTTTCAGCGGAGCCCGCCGAGCCCGCCACGCGGCAGCCCATGATCTTCGCGATCTGCCCCGCTACCGAGCCCACCGCGCCCGCCGCGCCCGAAATAAACACCGTTTCGCCCGCGCGCGGCCGGCCAATGTCGAGCAGGCCGAAATACGCCGTCAGGCCCGGCATGCCCAGCACGCCCAGCGACGTGGACAGGGGTGCAAGCGACGCATCGAAGCGGTGGACGCCCCCGCCGTCCGATACGGCATATTCCTGCCAGCCCCAGAACCCCAGAACCGTCTCGCCGGCGGCGTATTCCGGGTGCCGGGAATCGATGACGGTGCCGGCCGCGCCGCCCAGGACCACGTCGCCCACGTTGAAGTGGTTCACGTAGGACCGGCCCTCATTCATGAGGCCCCGCATGTAGGGATCGACGGAGACGTAGTTGATCCGCACCAGAAACTGGCCGTCCTGAAGCGCGGGGACTTCGGTCGTGACGAGCGCGAAGTCGGATTCCTTTGGGAGCCCTTTCGGGCGTGCCGCCAAGTGTATCTGCCGGTTTGTGAATGCCATGGCTCGCTCCTTTCCGCTGTTTCGCCGTGGTGCGCCGCGGGGGGCCGTATTCAGGCGCAACACACGGGACGGGCCGGGCATTTCCAGCCCGCGCCGCTCCGGCTACTCCCGCCGGGCCGTCAGGGCCCTCCCTGAAGGTTTGGCTGCCGGGGCGTTCAAATGCAGCTCCTCGTCGCCCAGATCGGGGTTCAGCTCCGGCGAATACACGGTGCGGTCGATCGCGCTGAAATCCGACGACTCGTGCTCCACATCGATCCGGCGCACCAGAAACGTCGACCGGTCGATCCAGACCGTATACGGCGCGCCGGTGCGGACCGTTCCGGTAATCCGGTAACACGGGACGTGCTCCAGCATGGCGTCGGGCAGCCGCGCCAGCCCGCGCAGCTCGGCCAGGCTCCGTCCGTGGACCCGGTCCGGCATCAGCAACCGCGGGATGGTGTGTGACGCGCCGTTGGACGGCCCGACGGCGCGTCCGATGGCATCGTCGAGCGACCGCATCGGCTGGACCCCCTCCTGGTGACCCCACCACGCCCGGATCGTGGCCGCATCGGCGTAGATGATGTAGAGGTGTTCGCCTTCCCGGCACTGGAACCGGAAACGGTAGGGGCGTTCAAACACGGTGGCAAACGTCTGGGATTCTTCCTGTTGTGTGCCTTCCGCGGTTCGGAACGTGCGCGTCATGACGCCGGAATCGCGATAGGTTCCGCACTTCTCATAGGTCTCGACGGTGCGATCCATCACTTCCGTGGCCCGCAGGAGATCGATGGCCGGAATCTCCTCGATCTTCTCGCGCTCCTGCCCGCACCCGGAAACGAGCACAAGCCAGACGGCCAGGGCCATGACAGGCAGACGGTGTGGCATCTTGGTACGGGCGCTCCCTCTCGTGACAGCGTGTTCACGGGCATCATATCACGCCTCGTACAACCAGGAAATGCCGCCGGGACGGGTATTTCGCGCCGCTCAGGGCTGCACGTGGGCCGGTGGCCCCGCCGCAAGGTCCCGGCCCGGGCCTGCCGCCGTCAACGGCGCGCATGCGCACGAGCTCGAGGGGCGCTCCTCGAGGTCTTTCCAGGCCTCGTTGAGCATCGCCGCCACGCGCATTGCCTCCTCCTCGATGCCCTGCGCCTCCAGCGCCTGTTTCAGCCCGAGCAGCGACCATCCGTTCCGGGGATGGTCGAGCTGGTCTTCGCGGTAGAGGGTCTCCGCGCGCTGGTATTCGCCGGCCTCCATCAACAGGGCGCCCATGGCATGGCGCACGGGAATGACCCAGCCGGGCGGCTCGTCGTAGACCAGCCGGTCCTCCGCGGCGATTCCCCGTTCGAGGGCGGCCCAGGCCTCCTCGAGACGGCCTTCGCGATAGGCCAGCTCTCCTTCGAGCATGGCGTCGCCGATGGGCAGCACGTCGTGGATCTTGTTTGAGAAGACCCACCAGTCGCCGGGGACATGCTTGACCTGTTCCCGGTACCGGGCGATTTCGTCGCGCGCCTCCTGTGTGCGGCCGAGGGCCGACAGGGCGATCCCGCGCGAATAGTGATGCATCGCAAGCAGGACGGGGCGTTTCGCGGGCGGCGCGGGCTCCTTGAGCACGTCCTCCCATTTCCCGAAACGGATCATGACATGCCGAGTCGTCGGAATGATCCCCTCGGCAATCCACGCAATCTCATCGAGCATGGGTTCAGGCACCGCCTTCTCGAGCCGCCGTGCCGCCGCCATCGCTTCGGCGTATTGCCCTTCCATCATCGCCGCAAACGCCAGAAAATGGAGGTTGTGGGCGTGATAGAGGTAGTAGAAACCCGGTTCGGCGCCCCGGCGGAAATAGGCGTCGTCTGCGTGTACGGCCTGTTCGTTGGCCGCGACCGCCTCGGGGTACCGGCCCACGCGGGCGAACAGGTGCGACGGCATGTGCACAAGATGCCCCGCGGACAATCGCAGGTCGCGCAGCGCCTCTGCCGCCGCCACCCCACGCGCGGGATACGGGCCCGCCTCGACGGCATGAATGTAGAGGTGACAGGCCTGCGGATGTTCGGGATGCGTCCGGAGCGCCCCCTCAAGCACTCGGACGATCTCTTCCGTGCGCTCCTTCGGCTGAAGGTCCGGAGTCCAGTAATCCCAGGGCTGGAGGTTCATGAGCGACTCGGCATAGAGCACCGCGACGTCCGGATGCCCGCTGAACCGGCCGTAGACTTCCTCCATCGCCCGGGCAAACGCCTCGTCATAGGGGCGCTGTTCGGCGGGGACGGGCCACGCGGTGCGTTGGGCCACCGCGTGCATGAGCGCGTGCTCAAGTTCGGTCTCGCTGTCGAGCAGCGCAAGGCCGCGCTGAACCGCTTCATACGACGCCTTCCACTGGGCCTCCGACATCTCGGGGTTGTTGATGTGCATGCCGTTGGCATAGGCAATGCCCCACCACGGCATGGCGGCCTTCGGGTCGCGCGCGGCCGCTTCGGTAAACGACCGGATCGCTTCGCCGTGGTTGAACCCGTACAGCAGCAACACGCCCTGATTGAACCAGGCTTGCGCATCCTCGGAAGAAACCGTTATGGGGAACGTACTAATGGCCGTGCCATCGACGAGCGTCGATTGGGCCTCGCCGGGCCGGGACCAGGCGGTCTGCGCGTGGACCAGCGAGGCACACAAAACGGTCGCAAGACCAAGAAACAGGATTCGCTGCGCGGTTGTCATCGTAAGAATCTCCCTACCGTGTTACAGGCGGAAGCCCCGCACACACGGGGCTACGCCCATACAACCGCTCGGGAGACTGCGCCCATGTATGCGTTACTTCCCCGGCCGGGCCGTCCCGCATGCCGGACCCGGCTGCCCTGCCTTGAACGCTGTACTGGACTGCATTGGCACGAATTGACATTTCGGATAACTTGCCCGGCGAATGGATTATTCCCTCCCGCGACGCCGTCGAATTTCTGGCGCACCAGCACGCCAACCCGCTGCGGGATGGGGTATGATGGCGCCAGGAGACGGACATGTTACACGGAGGGCCGCGCTGTGACTACCGGGAATTTCGCGCCGCGAGCGCTGATGCTGATCGTTCTGTTCGCCGTGGTTTCGCCCGTTCCGGCCCACGCCTTCCTGTACCGCGCGCCGGAAGGCTCGCTCAAGGACAATTGCGTCATCTGGCACGACGGGTCCTTCCACCTTTTCACCATGTACCGCAAGACGCAGCAACTGCACGACGTGATCGACGACTGGCGCTATGTCTGGCATGCGACGTCGCAGGACGGCGTGCACTGGAAAGACGGAAGCGCCGTCATCCACGACGCGCCGTTTCCGATCTGGGCGATGCGGGTCTGGCGCGCCGGCGGCCGCTTCGTCATGAACCACGGAAGCTTCACCGGCGGCCAGCAGGATGTTCTCCGATTCTGGGAGTCCCCCGACCTGGTGCATTGGACCTGCCTCGGCCCCGACTACGATGTGCGCCGCCCCGACGGCCAGCGCCTCGATCACATGGACGTGATCGCCCGGGAGGAAAACGGCACGACCGTCTACTACGGCTACGCCGCGGGCGGCCTGCTTCGTTCGGACGATGGCGTGCGATGGACCTGGGTCAAGGACTATCCGTTGACGGACGACCTCGACGTGCGGGTCGTCATGGAGCCGGGCGGCTGCGAACGCATCGGCAACACGTACTACCTGCTTGTCGGCGGGTTTTTCCCGGGAAGTTTCGGCTACGCGGTCGCCACCTATGTGTCTGAAGATCCCCTGGGCCCCTTCCGGCCGGACTACCCCGCCTTGCGGCTCAACGGCCACTCCGGCCGGACGACGGTGGCGCTGTGGGCGGCCTATTGCCGGTATTACAACGAGCTGTTGCTGACCAACTACATCCATGACCCCGGCGGCACGTTCTGGTGGCATGCGCCGCTCAAGAAACCGGTGCTCGACGGTCAGGGCCATCTCCATATGGGCTATTGGGAAGGCAACGACGCGCTCAAAGGCGCGCCCATCGTCGTGGACGCCAGCCGGGTCGCGGCGGTCAACCCCGGCGTCCTGGAGGTGTTCGTGTGTGAACCGGACCGCGTGATCATGAAAGCGCCGCCCCGCCCGCCCCTGCGCTGGCTTACGGCGGACCAGCCCAACCGGGCGATCGCCCTCCTGCCGGAGACGTTCGATGTCGAGAGGGGGGTGGTGGTGGAAGGCGACGTGTGCGTAAGCCCGGCCATCAACGCCACGATCTTCCCCGCGACCGGACTTTACCTCGAAGAAGAGGCGGGGAAAGGCAAGGCCGTCCTGTTTGAAACATGGAATCAGACCGAGATCGGCACGCTCGACCTGACCGGCGAACCCCGGTTCGAGGCCGAAGATCAGACCGGGGCCGGATGCGCCACCGTAGCGGGCATCCCCTGCGGCCAGACCTGCCATTTCCGGCTGTTCTTCCGCAAGAACATCTTCGAGCTGTATCTGGATGATCTCTACGTTCAGACGTACGTCACCGGCCAGGCCACCGGCCGGATCGGCTTCGTTGCGCAGGATGGCGAAGTGCGTTTCGAACGGCTCCAGGCCTGGCAGATGAATCTGTAGCGTCCGGGGGGTGTCCGAACGGCATGCCCGCGCGGACCTGTCAGGCGCCCGGCCGCCACAGGATCCGCGCGACGAAGACCGCGCCCGTCGCGCCGCCTTTCGTGTAGACCTCGGGGAAGAACATGCCTTCGCCGACCGTCACCCAGCTCTCGCCGGGCGTAATGGGGCCTGCGCCGAAATTGCCCAGGGTGGCGCCCCGCTCCGGGACGAGCACCCGTTCGGTGGCCCGGATGACGCACAGGCGGCCGGGGTCCACCTGCGCGATGAACAGCGGCGCGCGGTGCCGGAAGATGTGGTCGTTGTTGGCGCCGCGGCGCGTGTAAACGAGAAACAGTCCGTCGCCGTGCGCCAGCCAGTGCTGTTGAGTGTTGTAGCTGCCGAGTTCCGCGCCGTCGTCGAACGTCCAGGGTGTGAGGGGCGCGAAATGGAGCCCATCGTCGCCCGCGGTCACATAGCCCTTTTCGTCGTTGCGGATGGTCAGGTAATACCTTCCCTGGAACAGGACCAGGGACGGCTCGTCGCACCCGCGGGGCACGTCCAGCGCGAGCTCGTCGCCGTGTTCGAGATAGGTGAGCTGCGTGCCGTCAAAGGCACAGTGCACAACGGTCGACGTGGACCGCGCCAGCGCGCCAGTTCCGCGCATCTCGGGCGGGCAATAGTATTGCGGCACGAGCAGCGTGCCGTCGTCCTTGACCAGCCATTGCGCGCACCCGGCCCCCGCGCTCCAGAACGTCTCCTTGTCGGGAAACTCGAGCATGCGCCAGGGGGCCCACTGGTCCGTTTCCGGGTCGTACACGGCATACGCCAAGTCACGCGGCTGGGGTTGTTCCGTCAGCGCCCGGTTCCGGTACCGCACCGTATGGCCGATGGCCAGCAGCTTTCCCGTGGGCGCGTGCCATCCCGGCACGAAGTCGCAGATTCCCAGTGTGACGTCATCCGGAAGCGCCCGCCACCCCAGCGCGGGCTGCTCTTTCGGTTCCGACCAGGTCTTGCCGAGATCATCCGAGCGCATGGTATAGAGACCCGAATAAAAATCCGAGTTCTCGAGGTGTTTTTGCAGCGTCATGACAACGACAGGCGGGCCGTCGCCCGTCGCACGCGGGATGGCGGCCGCACGCGGCTGAAACCAGCAGTACGTTTCGTCGTAGCCCTCGTGGGCGATCTCGATCCGGATATCGAACGGGACGGCCGGCGGGCCGTTGGCCTCTTCCGACGCCCTCGCGGCAAGGCACACCCCCATCACGCCGACCAGTCCCCAAATCATTGCGCGCACGATGCACCAGTTCCTTTCCCCGGACGCTGATCCGCATACTCAGTCGCGGTTCCGGCCCGGATCGCGACAGTATGATAGGCCGGTCCCCGCGGTTCAATGCCGCGCGACTGTCTGGAATCGGGTGAGTGCGATGTCGATGGGGTCGCGTTGAAGCGACCCTGCGAAACGCTGCCGGTGGGGGCAGTCCCCAGGGTTTTCAAACGCGGTGTTTTGTGATCTCTCTGTGGCCACAGTGGACGGGGTGGACGGCCCCCGCACGCCGTTGGCGTAGTCAGCACCGCGGATGCAGCCCGTGCCGGCGCCCAGAGCCATTGTCGGTCGCCCCTTCGGGGCCGCAAGGACAGGGATGCGGAACCGCGCCGGGGGCAGTGCTTGGAACACGTGCCGGTTCTTAAACGACTCCGCAGGTGTCGAGTTTGAATGGCTGGGAGGTTAGCCCGGAGAGCAGCGCCGCGCCCAGGTTGAGTCCCCCAGGACGAAAGACAACGGAATCAGCGCCGCGCCCAGATTGAGTCCCCTCAGGACGAAAGACAACGGAATCAGCGCCGCGCCCAGATTGAGTCCCGTCAGGGACGGCAGATAATAGCCCACCACTTTAGTGGTGGGACCCCCGTATCCCGCAAACGACGAGTCCCGTAGGGACGGCAGACCATAGCGCTGCCGAACTCAAATAAACCTTGTGCGGTTTGTGTCCCCCGCTGGCGGGGGTGGCCACGCGGACACGCGTGGCCGGGGGTGGATTTCCACCCCGCAATTCTATCCGGTTCGAACGGGGACACGCAGTCGCACCGGTTTCCACAATCCGGGGAGCAGAAGGCGGCCTATTTCCCGTGTGGCGGATTCCGGAACAGCGCGTAAAGCGGCAACAGTCGGCGTTTGATCAGGCGCTTGAGGGGGCGCGGGGCGAGCCGCATGGCCGCGTCCCAAACGAGGTAGCGCAGGTGCGCGAACCGCCGGCGGCTTTCCACCTGCGCCCGAAACAGCACGGCGCGCCAGGGGGCCAGCGTCTTTGTCCGGCGCCGGGTCACCATCGAATACAGCGCGATGTCGGCGAGGCTGCGCTCGTGGAATTCATGCGGTTTGCGGGCTTTCAAAAACACCCCGACCTCGATGGGGTCTTCCTGCAGCGCCTCAATCTCGAAATCCCCGAAAATCTGCCGCATGTCGTCCAATTCAAACCGCCAGAAATCGTCCGGGTACGCGTGATAGGGGTGGCCGCGCGACCGTGTGGTGAGCAGGAGGACCCCGCCGGGCCGCGTCACCTGCTTGAATCCGTGGATGACCTGCTGCCAGTCGCGGACGTGCTCCAGAAGCTCCGTCGAGAGCAGCACATCGAAGGAGTGCGGACCGAAGCGGTCCAGGAGGTCCCGCGCGTCGCAGACCTCATCAACGCCCGGCCCCGGCGTGAGGTCCACCCCGACGTACCGGGCGGGCCCCAGCCGTTGGATGATCGGGCGAAGACCGCCATGGACGTCGAGCGCCCCCGCCTCGAGGACGGCCCGGTCGCGGACTTCCCAGGGCTCGAGATGTTCGCGGGCGAATTCTATGCATGCAGGGTTGCACATGGGCAGTTAAGTCTGTTTTTCGCGGTGCTCATGGATTTCTCAGTCATCAGTATCCGCATCCCGGGGGCGCGTTTTCAACCTCCGAAACCCTCCCAAACCCCGAAAAACGTGGTTCTTATGTTGCTGCATTCCAGATTGGAGCGGTGCAGGCGTATGTTGTAAGATAGGTGATAAGGATTGGGGGTATTCGGGCGGACGCGGATCCATCCTGGCGGTACAATGGGTCTGTGCCTGTCTCCCGACCCCGAAAGGCACCCGGTGACTGAACACCATCGACGAAATCCCGATGCCGTCCCCGACCTGGAGGCGGCCCGGCAGCGAATCTCGGAGCTTGAATCGGAAAAGGCCCAGCGGAAACGCGCGGAACGGGTGTTGCGCAAGAATGCCGAGTTTCTGCGCGGAATACTTGACACCACCGCGCTTGCCAGCGTATTCGTGGCCGACCGCAACGGGACCATCGTGTTCGCCAATCCCCGCACGGAGGATGTGTTTGGGCTGCCTCTCGACCAGTTTATCGGCCGCTCGTGCCTGACGGACGACTGGCAGGTGTGCGATCCTTCGGGGCAGCGGTTGCGGCCCGAGGACGATCCGTTTGTCCGCGCGCGCGATTCGGGGCAGCGCGTGACCAACCAGATGATCTCCCTGGTTCGCGGCGACGGTTCGATTCGTCATCTCATCATAAACGCCGCGCCCATGCGCGACCATGCGGGGCACATTACGCATGTCGTGGTCGCTGCGAATGACATCACGGACCTGAAGCATACGGAAGAGGCGTACCGCGTTCTCGTGGAGGATTCGGCGCAGGGGTTTTCGCTGTTCCAGGACAACCGGGTGGTCTATGTGAATCCGGCCCTCGTCGAGATGGCAGGCTGCCGGCTGGAAGACCTCATTGGCCTGAACGCTGATGAAGCCGCGGAGCGGTTCATCCATCCGGACGACCGGCAGGCCACGGTGGCATCGTTTCAATCCGTGGCCCTCGGCGCCTCGCCTCCCCAGCCCACGACCTACCGTCTGGTGCGGCCCGATGGCGGCGTGCGGCATCTGCAGAGCTACGTGGGCCTGACGCATTACAAGGGGCGGCCCGCGGTGCAGATCGTCAACGTTGACATCACGGAGCGCGTGTCCGCCGCAAAGGCGCTCGAGGACTCCCGCCGGAACTTCCAGGAACTCTTCAACCGTCTCGAAGATTTCGTCTTCGTGATCTCGCTCGACGGCCGGATCATTGAGGCGAATCCTTCCACGTTCGAGCGCCTGGGGTATTCGGAAGAGCAGTTGCTTGGCCAGGCCGCCTTGTTGCTCTATCCGCCGGAACGGCGCTGGGAAGCCCAGGAGGTGTTCGCCGAGCTGCTCGCCGGCCGGCGGACGGCCTGTGAACTCCCGCTCTTGACCGCAAGCGGCGCGGTTATCCCCGTTGACACCAAAGTCTCGTTCGGGCTGTGGAACGGCGACCGGGTGCTCTACGCCGTATCGCGTGATATTTCGGAACGCCTCAAGGCGGAGCAGAAGATCCGCGAGGGCGAACGCCGATTCGCTGAGGCGTTGCAGGCGTCCCGCCACGTGCTCTACCGGTTCAACATGCGCGAAAACCGTTACGACTATCTGAGCCCGCACATCAGGGAGTTTACGGGCTTTTCGTATGAGGAGTTTGCCAGCAAGGGCCTGGGCGAGATCGTCAAGGAATTTCATCCGGACGACCTCCCGCGGCTCCAGGCCGCGATGAGAGACGCCGTGGAACACGCCCGCGGCAACACCGCGAGCCTCACGATCGAGTTGCGCCGCCGGTTCAAAGACGGCACGTATCATTGGCTCAGCGACTCGATGATGCTCGTGCTGGATGCCAACCGCTCTGTCGAGGCTATCGTGGGTTCTGTCCACGATATCGAGGAGTATAAGCGGGCGGAGGACGCGCTGCGACGCAAAGGGCAGCACCTGCAAAAGCTGCTTCAGGCCGCGCCCGTGATCCTGTTCGCCGCCGACCTGAACGGGGTGTGCACCGCCCTCGAAGGCCGGGGACTTGAGGCGTTCCACATCGACCCGGCACAGCTCATCGGGAAACCGATGCGGGAGCTTTACGCGGGGCGGCCCATCATGAAAGCGTGGATCGAACGCGCGCTGGCCGGCGAGGAGTTTTCGGTCGAGTACGTAGATGAACACAGCGGCCGCGCCTTGATCGGGCACGTCGCGCAACTGCGCGACGCCAGGGGAAAACGCGAGGGAATCGTCGTCATTCACGTTGACATCACCGAGCAGAAGACGGCCCAGCGGGCCCTGAACAATGCCCACGCCATGTTTTTCAGCTTCGCCGAGAAGTTCCCCGGCGTGATGTTCATCAAAGACGAAGAAAGCCGCATCCTGTTCGCCAACGCCCAGATGCGGGAGCGGTTCGCCGCCGACACCTGGATCGGAAAGCGCACGGAGGAGGTGCTGCCCCGCGAAGCCGCCGAAAAGTCGATTGCGGACGACCGGGCTGCCTTCGCGACGGGTTCCCTGCTGGTCGAGGAGACGCTGACCGATCGGCACGGACGCACGCGCACGTGGCGCACCTGGAAATTCCCCCTGACGGGAGAGACGGACACACCGCGGCTCCTGGGGGGCATCTCGTATGATATCACCGAGCAGCGCCAGGCCGAACGCGCCTACCGGACGCTCGTGGAGAATTCCCTGCAGGGGCTTGCTCTGGTGCGCAATGGGAGGGTGGTGTTCGTTAACGCCCAGGCGGCGGCCATCACCGGATACTCGCGGGAGGAGTTGATGGCGCTCACCGAGGCCCAGGTGTTCGGTCTGATCCTCCCCGCGGACCATGCGCTCGTGCTGGACCGCATCCAGCGCCGCCAATGCGGCGAGGAACTCGCGCCGATGTTTCACATGCGCCTGATCCGCGGGGACGGCGCGGTCCGCCGGCTGCTCGTATACACCAGCGCCATCGAATTCGAAACCGTTCCCGTGGTGCAGATCGCGTTTATGGACGTGACCGATTTTCCCGAGGCCCGGTACGGCGGGAAATAGGCCGCTCCGGGCTCATTCCGGCGCTGGCGCGGTCTCTTGCGCGTTGTGGTCCGGCGCGGCCGGTTCTGGTTCGGCGCTCTCCGGTTCGGCGTCCTCCGGTTCGGATTCGTAGGCCGCCGGCAGCCTCGGCGTGAACCACTGCCGCAGCGGCACGCCTTCCTGGGGGACAAGCAAGAGCGCCGCCAGGATGAGATAGACGATGCTGATCAGACGTTCCCACACGGTTTTGCGGGCCACCCACCATTCGTTCATGACGATGGCGAAATCGGGGATCAGAATGTGCACGCCGCCCACCATGAACAGCGCCACGCCGAGCACCTGCGCGGCAAGCGGCAGGTACACCTGGCCCGCAACGCGAAACACGCCGGCCCCCAGCAGCATCAGCAGGACGCCGAACATGCGTACCGGGGCCTTTTCGAGCAATTTGCTGATGAGGCTCCGCGTCGTCAGGGGCGACACCAGCCCCACAACGCCGAGGACCACAAAGACAAACCCCACCATGCCGCGAATGATGATCGACAACACCGGCGCCTCCTTCAAGGCCTGGTCCAGACCGACAACGGGCCCCATGCTCCGTCGATTGCGGGTTCCTATTGTACCCCGGCGCGCCCGGCGCGCAAGTCCGGCCGCGGGCCGGTTTGGTATCGCGGCCGCTATTGCGTCCGGTCGGGCGGCCCCACCGTCTTGACCGCCCCCTCGGGGCGGTAGTCCAGAAAGTCGCCCAGCCGCAGCGCGACGTACGGCCGGGTCGCGGCGGTCGCGGCGCCCTCGGCATACGCGACCCGGAACTCGAGCGCTGTCGCATCATATACGACGTTGAGCAGGTTGCCGTCCTCGTCGGCCACGAGCCGCGACAACGCGACCATCGTTTCCGCGTCGTATTTCCCGTAGTTCTGGGTAAGGTGGGCAAAGGCGGCCTGGTTGTTCATGGTGTAGTAGATGGCGTTCTTCAGGATGTTCGGGGCGACCTCGTCGGTGGGGTCGTTGTCGGCCCAGATAGTCAGGTTCGGCGCATAGGCCTTGATCTTCACCGCCTTTTTCCCCTGGCCGTCGCCGATATAGAACCGGTATTTCTTGATGCGCGGGGAGTCCTGCACCAGCCGGACGGCCGTTTCGAGGCTGTCCGCGTCGTAGAGCATGTCCCGGAACAGCGTCATGAAATGTTCGCCGTTGAGGTCGTACGGCATGTCGTCGTCGGGCGAGGCGCCCTTTTCCGAAAGCGCGATCCCCGCCGCGTTCATGCCCGTGTTGCAGCCGATGCACCCGGCGAACGTGACGTTGGCGTGCGCCAGGCCCCGCCGGGGCAGATACACGACTACTACCGGGTAATTCTGCAGCCCGGCATCCATCGTGAAATCGAGGTTGCGGATCTGGTACAGGTTGCCGTTGGCGGTCGCCTCGTTCCACACCGCCACCCCGCTGCAGGCGTAGGGCGAAACCACGGGAATCATGTGCGCGCGGATCAGCTCCTCCATGGGCACGCCCGAGCCGTCCGCCAGACCGCGTAATTCGTCTTTGAACCGCTGATCGGTGTGCGGGGCCACGGAAGCCCACGCCGCATCGAGCGATTCGTTGCTGTACAGCGGCGAGCCGCTCGCCCGCGCATAGGCAAGATACCCGCCCATGCACCCGGCCACCTCGTCTTTCATCAGCGCGCCGAACGCATGGCCCATCTCATACGGGACGCCTCTGACCACTACCACCGCAATCGTGTCGGCGCCCTCGCCCACCGTCGTCAGATACCCCTCCGCCGGCGCAGGCCCCGCCGCGAGACCGCTCAACGCCGCACACACCAAGAACACGCTCACTATCCGTTCCATGATGGGTCCCTTTCATCGTGAGGATACTTCGTGATTCTGTCCCGGTTATTGGCGCCACTATACTGGTCGATACGCCGCCTCCGGCGCAAGAGGGCCGAACAGCGGATGGGGTGGACGGGAAAGCGTTGCGTCAGGAAGGGGGGCGCCCCAACCGGCTTACAGGGCCATCGCGAGCAAGGCCTCGAGCATGCGGTCGGTGACGGTGATGACGCGGGCGGAACCCTCGAATGCCCGCTGGTACTGGATCATGAGCGAGATTTCTTCGTCAAGAGACACGCCCGAGACCTGTTGACGCCGTTGCTGGAAATCGTCGACGAACTGCTGCTGCACCACCAGGCGTTCCTGGTTGGAGCGGCTCTCGACGCCCAGCTGGGCGATGGTCGCCTCGTAATAATCGCTGAGCGAGCTGGCCCCGCCGTCGAGGATCAAGGCGTTGCGGAGCGCCGCCATGTCGAGTGCGGCGGTATTGTCGCCCGTGGCGAGGGGATCGAGACTGTATCCGGACGCAATGAGGCCGGGATCGGCCTCGATGAGGGGATTCAGCCCGATCGACGCGGCGTCGTGCCCGGTGAACAGGCCGTTGGCGCCCAGGGCCGTCAGGATCCCCGTGCCGTCGCTGGCGAACCCGAACGTGTAACCGCCGGATGTGCCGAACTCGATGCGGTCGCCCACCACGGCGGCGGAGAAGTTCGCGATGCCGTTGAGCGACGCGGCCAGCTCGTTCAGGGTCGTGGCGGCGGTGAGGGTGATGGAGGTCGTGGTGGCGACGCCCGCGGCGTCGTAGACCACCACGTCAAACGTGCCGGGCTCAACCGCGAAGGGAAGCGTCCCGCCCACAAGCGCCGCGTCCGGATCCGCCACCGCGTTGGCGCTGGTGAGTGTGCCGGACAGATTGTTGATCCCGTTGGCCTGTGTTTGAATGGCGTTGATGGCCCCGATCAGCGCGTTGGCGAGCGTGTCGAGACGTTGCTGGTATTCCGGGACGATCACGTCGCGCACGGTCAGGGCCGCATGGAGTTCGCCGTCCCGGACATCGACGGGCAGGCCGCTTTCGGCAAACCGGACGCGGAGAAGGTCGGGGCGCTCGGGATCAAGGGCCGGATCGCGCACCGCTTCGAGTTGGTTCCAGAGCACGCCTTCAACGAGCGCGTCGCTTCCGATAAACACGCTGACCATTTTGTCGTTTTCGACCGTCGTGATGTTGACCATGCCGGCGAGTTCATCGAGGAGGCGGTCGCGCTGGTCGCGCAGGTCATTGGCGCTGGTGAGGTTGGCTTCGGCCCGGACAATCTGCTGGTTGATGTCGGCGAGCCGTTCCGCGAGCGAATTGATCTGCGGCACCAGGTTCCGCACCTCTTCGTTGGCGTTGGTGCGCAAGGTGTTGAACCGCAGGGCCACGTCATTGAAACTCAGGGCGAGCTGGCGGGTTTCCGCCACCAGGGCCTCGCGCACCGACGACGATTCGACGTTGTTGGCGAAATCGCTGAGGGCGTCGAAAAATTGGCCGAGCCGCGCGCCGAACCCGTTTTCGCCGGGTTCGAGAAAAATGCCGTCGATCAGGGCGAAGTAGCCCGCGGTCAGTTCCGCGCCGGTCTGGCCGGGCAGCTGGCTGCGGTAGGCCTGGTCAATGAACGTGTCGCGGATGCGGACGATGTTGTCTACCTGGACCCCGCGGCCAATCTGGCCGAACGGAAACGAGGTGGGGAGGCGGGTCAGGAGTTCGGCGCGCTGCCGCGAGTAGCCTTCGGTGTTGACGTTCGCAATGTTGTGCGCCGCGGTGTCGAGCTGCACCTGGGCGGCGGTCAGCCCCGACCGCGCGACATCCAATGCGCTGAATAACGTGCCCACTCCCGTCTCCTTTGTACCCTGTGCCGTCCGGGCGCGCATAACGCCCCGCACGTGGAGCGCAAATCCTGTTCCAATTATCGGCAGCGCGGCAAAAGGCTTTAGTGTGAAACGGGTTGCGGCGGATGGCCCGGCACGAGCTAAGCCATGGAACGGGAAAAGGTTGCCGCGATTCCGGCAATTCCTGCAGCCGGAAGCCGGGCCTACTCGCGGACGTGCCGCGCCAGAAATGCCAGCGCGGCCTTCGGCAGCCCCTCGTGACCGCCCTCGAAAATGGTCACCCGGCATGGACCCGCGTACCGGCGCAGGTAGATGGTCCGCTCGAAGGTGGCGTCCTGCTCTTCCTGGCTCGGGAGCGGTTCTTCACGGGCGAGCGTGGCCATGTCCGCCTCGCTCACGGGCGGCGCGCCATACACGCCCGCCAGCACGTTGAACGCATCCAGGGTATGGTGGACCGGCACGGAACCGGTGTGTCCGTCGTGGATGCCGGTGGCCATATCCAGCGGCAAGCCCCTGGCCTGGTGAAGATGGTGCACGGGAGACCGGAAACGGAGCTGCTCGTCCACCGTTTCCGAGGCCCCGGGGATGCCGCCCACGCACAGTTCGATGTCGCGGGCGTACTTGTTTCCGGCCTCGGCCGATTCCCGGTGCCAGGCCGCCAGGTCGGCGATCCCGCACCAGGCGGACGCGGCCGCCCAGCGTTCGGGGGCATGCGCCGCCATAACCAGCGTCATGTGCCCGCCGCCCGATTCCCCCGCCAGGTACACCCGCTGCGGGTCGACGGCATACCGCTGAAGGACGTGCTCGACCGCATCGAGGATGTCCTGCCGGGCCAGGGGCGACGCGCAGGCTTCGGGCGTAGTGTTGGGGCCGCGAAAATGGGGCTGCAGAAAATGCCAGTGGTACGTTGCGGCTTCGTCCCGCCACCGCTGGGTGTCGAGATCGTAGCCGTTGCTCCACGTGTGAAGAAAGACCAGCAGGGGCCGGGGTTCGGCGCCGCGCGCCTCGATGAACAGGCAGGGCTGCGCGGCTGCGTCGAGGGTGCTCGTTACGTGGATGGTCGTCACCTCAGAAACGCCTTCATTGGCCACGGGTCCGCACGACACGGCCAGGACCGCGCTCAGGCCTGCAACGAGGATGCCGTTCGGCACGCGCCAGCCCATGTTTAACCGCGAGCCGCTTTCACGGCGTCTGCGAATGCCCGGGCATTGGCGGTGATCCCGGCGAAATCCCGGCCCAGGATCTGCTTCTTGCTGACGAGGTTGCCTCCGACGGCCAGCGCCGCCGCGCCCGCGCCGAGAAACTCGCCCACATTCTCCAGTTCCACCCCGCCCGTGGGGACCAGCGGGATCTGCGGCAGCGGGCCTTTGAGCGCCTTGATGTAGCCCGGACCGCCCACATTCGCCGGAAACACCTTGACGAAATCCGCCCCGTTCTCCCACGCCGTCAGGATTTCCGTCGGGGTATAGGCGCCGCACACGATCGGTTTGCCGTACCGCCGCGCCATCTGGATCGTCGGGATGGACAAGGTGGGTGTGACTACATATTGCGCGCCCGCGAGGATCGCCAGGCGGCACGTCTCGGGATCCAGCACGGTGCCCACGCCCAGGAGCGCGTCGGCCTTCTTCAGCTTTTCCGACGCGGCCTTGAGGCATTCCAGCGCGCCGGGGGTGGTCATCGTGACCTCGATACAATGCACGCCGCCGGCCGCGACCGCCTCGACGACCTTCACCAGGTCGTCCCCGCCGGTATCCGCCCGCACCACCGCGATGATGCATTTGTCGAGCATGTACTGAATTGCGCCGAACTTGTCCATCAAACGTTCCCCTTCCTGATGCGTGTTCATTGCGATTCGACCACACTTTAGTGACACGTGTCAACAAGCGGCCGGCCGCACGGTTTGGACCGGTCGGACGGGCCAGTCGGCCCGGCCGCGTTTTCCGGCATAAAGCATTCAGGCGCTTGCGTTTCCCCTCAGGGAGGCCGGCTCGGCGCTCGCACCCTCCCCGGAGGATGTGGTATCGTAGCGGCTGGGCAACCAGAAGGAGATGTATTACCTATGGCAACCATTCGAATTGTCGGTGTGCAGATGGAGGTTTCCCCGAGGCTGGACGTGAATCTGCCGAAAGTGCTCGACTACATCATGAATGCCGATGGCGATTTTGTGCTGTTTCCCGAGATGAGTCTGACCGGCTACCACGGCGATTTCAGCGACAAGGCGGCCCGCGCGGCGTGGGAACAGATCGCGAAGGCGTGCCGGCAGAAGTACATCACCGCGCTCATCGGCACGGGACGCAAGCGCGACAACGACGTGCACATCCAAACGCGCATTTACACCGATGAGGGCGAGCTCCTGGGCACGCACGAGAAGCTCGTGCCCACCAAGAGCGACCGCGAATTCTGTAAACCGGGCGAGAAACTGCGCATCTTCCACCATCGCGGCCTGACCTTTGGATGCACCATCTGCAACGACCTCTGGGTGACCCCCGGCTGCGGACCGTATCCCGACCCTCGCCTGACCCATCAGTTGGGGCAGAAAGGCGCCCAGGTCATCTTTCACTCCGCGAATTCCGGCGCCGACCCCATGCACCGGGCCTTTCACGAGTCCAATCTGCAGCTCCGCGCCGTCGAGAGCAAGGTCTATATCGCCACCGCGAACGCGGCCAGTCCCGACGGGCCCGTGAACTGCCCCTCGGGGATCATGTCGCCCAATGGCCAATGGCTGGTCCAGTGCCCGCTGGAAGGCGAACAGACCTATTCGCACGACATCGACGTCGAGATTGATGTGGGGGCCGAGGAAGAGGGCGAGGCGGTCAAATAACCTCGTGCGCGCCGGCAGACGTGGTACAATTAACCTGGCGCACGAGATGACATTACGGCATGCGGTGCACACAAGCGCGCAGGCGCCTGCGAAGCAGGGGAAGTGCATGAGGCGGTATTCATGACTGCGGGCACCCATTCCCGGCGGAGATTCCTGGTCCGGTCCACCGCCCTGGGCGCAGTGGCGGCCCTGGCGGCGCGCGGGGCCCGCGCGGGCGAGGAACCGGCCCAGACGCCGGCGCCGGCGCCGGAGCCGCTGCGTTGCGCCGTGATCGGCGTCGGCAAACGCGGGGGCGCGCTGCTCCAGACCCTGCTGGAACTGGACAACGTGCAGGTCGTGGCCCTGGCCGATACCTACGACGTGTGGCGAAACCGCGCCCTCGCCTGGTGTAAACAGAAGAACGGGGAAACCACGGATTACGTCGAGTATGACCGCCTCCTGAAGAAGGAAAAACTCGACGCGGTGTTCATCGCGACGCCCCCGCACACCCTCGCGCCCGCCGCCCTGGAAGCCCTCGACCGCGGCTGTGCGGTCTACATCGAACGCCCCATGGCGCTCACCTGGGAGGCGGCCAAGGCCGTTCGCGCCAAGGCGCGCGAAACGGCCGCGGTGGTCCAGGTGGGCAGCCATTATCGCAGCACGGACCTGCACCTCCAGGCCCGGGAGATGCTGGCCTCGGGCAGTCTGGGGAAGCTCGCCATGGTCCAGGTCAACCACTACGACGTGGGCCAGGCGCTGGATCCCGAGAGCCTGCCCAAAGAAGCCACCGAAGAGAGCCTGCATTGGCCCCTTTTTCTAGGAGATACGCGCGCGTACCCGTTCGACCCCCTCCGTTACTTCTACTGGGTCCACTTCGAGGAATACAGCGGAGGGCTCAACGGCGGCATGCTCGCCGATCACCTCGACACCTGCCATTTTCTTTCCGGCGCCGGCATGCCCGCGCGCGTGATGTCGGCCGGCTCGCTCGCCAAGTTTACCGATGGCCGCAGCTGCCCCGACACCGTCAACACCATCGTGGAATACCCCGGCGGGCTCCAGTTCACCTACACCGCCACCCTGACCAACGACCGGTTCGGCGTGGAAGAGCGCTACATCTGTACCGGGGGCGCCCTTCACATCCGCAACATGCAGGAAATGACCATCTTCCGCGAGGACATCGAGGAGAACCTCAAATCCAACGGGCCCAATACCCGCGCGCACATCGAAGACTTTCTCGCGGCCGTCCGGTCGGGCGGCACGCCCCGCGCGACCGTGGACGAAGGATTCCATACCGCCGCGGCCTGCCACATGGCCGTGCTTTCCGACCAGAGCGGCAGGGCGGTCACCTGGGATGCCCAGGCGGAGACCGCCGTCGTCTGAGCGCCGGGCGCCGCGGATTCTCCGGGCCGTGATGCGGGGCATCGGAGCCGGGCGCGGTCAGCCGCTGGGGCCTGCGCCGCTCTCGACCTCTCCGGTTGCGGGGTCGTAGCGCCATTCGCGGCCGGGGTACGGATGGGGTGGAACGAATTCGAGGTCGCCTTCCTTCACAGCCGTTTCGAGGGAGGGCGGCCAAACGCCGGTGCGCTTCTGGTAACGCTGCACGCCCCCGCGGATGCGGTTCAAACGCCGTCCGAGCTTTTCGTCCTGCAGCGTGGTGTTAAGGACCTCCCGGCCGGAGAGAACATAGCGGCCGCCGAGCGGATCGTCGGGCACGCTCTCGATGATGCCGCCCGAAACGAGGTCGCCCAGGGATTTCGGCAGGCGCTTGTGGCGGTTCTCGTAGAGTTCAACGGCTTTGGCGAGCTGGCCGCATACGCCGGCGATGGCGAGTTCATGCAGTTTTCGCTGCGCGAGCTCCCGCAGCATCTTCTCGTCGCTGTTACGGGCCATATCCTCCCACATGGCGCGTTCGAATGCATCGAGATCGTGTTGCCGTGCGATGTTGGCGGCGAGATCAACCACGAACTGGGGGGCCGTTTCCGTGGCGACGGCCAGGTGCAGAAACCGGGCGGCCTGCGCGGGCGAATCGGGACGGTCTTTCCGGTTCAGCAGATACACCATGGCGATCTCGTACGGCAACACCCACGCGCCGGGGTTGTGGCGCATGCCGCGCTTCATGAGGTTGACGCTGGCGTCGTTGTCGGCCTTGAGGGCCGCCAGAAACACCCCGCCATAGCGGTACACGTCGACAAAATACGGGTCGAGGCGGGTGATCGTGTCGGTCATGTGGTTGAGCCAGACGTATTTGTGATCGCCCTTGAACTCCTCGGCCGTGTATTGGATGCACTGAAGCCAGAGCAGGTCGGCGACCACGCTGTCCAGGCCCCCGGTGAAATGGTTCAGGAGCTTCTCATTGGGGAGATACAGCAATTCCTCGTCAAACCCCGTCTGGCGCGAAGCGTCGAGGTGTTTCTGCGCCATGACGCAACACGCCAGGCCGATGGCGACGGTCAGCGGCGCTATGACCAGCCAGCGGGCGATCATACGTCCTTGTCCTGAAACGCCAGCGAGGCGATGGTGAGCAGCACCGCGGTATAGACGGCGCCATAGGCGATGGCCCAGAGGACGTAGCCCGGCGCGACGGGCACGCCGTTCGCCGCCTCCGCGCGGATGTCAAAGTTCGAGAGGTTGGGAATGATGTAGTAGACGGCCTCGAGAACGCGTTTGCTGAACGTGCCGTCAAATTGCGGCGGCAACTCGGTGAATATCGACGTCGCATGCCCGACGACATACGTGGAAAAGACGATGATCGCGCCCAGAATCGGCGACGTCACGGCGGACAGCAGCACCGCCAGCGCGGTGATCAGCAGCAATTGCCAGTAGATCAGCAGCACCGCCTGGAAAAACGTGACGTCGAGGCGGCCGCCCAGGACGACTACGTATACGGCCGCGACGGCGGCCATCACGGCCGTTACCAGCGCGAGCAGCGCCGCCAGGCCCGCGTATTTTCCGAGAATGAACTCCCAGCGGTGCATGGGGCGGCACAGGATGGTGTAGATCGTGCGCTTGTCAATCTCTTTGTACACGAGATTCGTGCCCACGAAGATGGCGATCAGCACCCCGAACACCGACACCGCCGCCAGCGAAAGATCCTTGACGATCTTGATGTCCTGGCCGATGCTGATCCAGCCCAGCGCCTTCGAGCCGAAGATGGCGGCCGCGGCAAAGAGCAGCAGCACATACAGCACCTTGTCGCGCACCGCCTCGCGAAACGTATTGCGCGCCACAGCCAGCACTCTCATGAGACGGTCTCCTGTTCGCGCATGAAATACTCCTCCAGCGATTCCCGGATGGGCGTGAATTCCACCAGCGTGCCGCCGGACTGCAGGATGTCCGCCGCGACGGCGTTGGCCGCGTCCAGGTCGTTCACGAAGAAGTGCCGGCCCTGCTCGGATTCGCGGACGCCGTCGGAGCGCGCCGCGACCGCGGCTGCGGCCGGTTCGCTCAGGCCGGCGGCGATGATCTCCACCCGGTTGACCCGGCGGTTGAGCAGTTCGTCGAGGCGGCCCTGTGTGGTCAACTTCCCCTTGACGAGGATCCCCACACGGCTGCAGATCTGCTCGACGTCGCCCAGCACGTGCGAGCTGAAGAAGATGGTCTTGCCCTGCCCGTGAAGCAACAGGATCAGTTCGCGGATCAACCGGCGGCCGAGCGGATCGAGACCCGACATCGGTTCGTCGAGGATGAGCACGTGGGGATTGCCCACCAGCGCAACGGCAAACCCCAGCCGCTGGCGCATGCCTTTCGAAAACCCGCGGACGCGCTGGCCGGCGATGTCCCGCAGATCCAGCAGATCGGCCAGCCGGTCCCATTCGGCCGCGCGTTCAGCGCGGGTGAGCCCATGGAGTTCCCCGTAGAAATCGAGCGTCTCGCGGGGATTGAGGTACTCGTAGAAATAGGGGTTTTCGGGCAGGTAGCCGATGTGTTTGCGGGTGTCGCGCCGGCGCGTGTCCTGCCCCATCACGAACGCCTCGCCGGTTGTGGCGCGAAGCAGGCTGCACAGGATCTTGATCGTGGTGGTTTTGCCCGCGCCGTTCCGGCCCAGAAATCCGAACACTTCGTTCGGGGCGATCGTCAGGGTGAGACTGTCCAGCGATCGTACCGCGCCGCGCCCGATGTGCCCCCGGTAGACCTTCGTGAGATTTCTGGTGGCTATCGCGTCCATACGTTACCCTTCGAAACAGGCGCCGCCCCATTCGATACGGACATCGTGGCGCCGGGTCCGGCGCCCGCCGTTTGCACCGGGTCGCGCGCTACAGTTTCAGGTTCTCCTGTATGCTCCGGACGGCCCGCTTGACGTCGCCGGCGTGCCCGAACGCGCTGAGGCGGAAATAGCCTTCGCCGCTGGGCCCGAATCCCGAGCCGGGCGTGCCCACGACGTGGGCTTCGTTGAGCAGTTTGTCAAAGAATTCCCAGGAGCGCATGCCTCCGGGCGTGGCCATCCAGATATAGGGCGCGTTCACGCCGCCGAACACCTCGATGCCGATGCTTTCGAGGCCTTCGCGGATCACTTTCGCGTTGGTCATGTAATAGTCGATGATTGCCTGGCACTCGCGCTGGCCCGTTTCCGAGAGGGCGGCCAGCCCGCCTTCCTGCACGATGTTCGACGCGCCGTTGAACATCGTGGTCTGGCGGCGGAACCACAGGCGGTGCAGGGCGCCCGGTTCGCCGTTTTCGCACGCGAGCGTCCGGGGCACTACGGTCCACCCCAGGCGCACGCCCGTGAATCCGGCCTCCTTCGAAAAACTGTTGATCTCAATGGCGCACTCCCGGGCGCCGTCAATCTCGTAGATGGTCCGCGGCAGGGCGGGATCGGCGATGTACGCCGCGTATGCGGCGTCGAAGATGATGACCGCCTTGTGTTTCAGCGCGTAGGCCACGAAACCGGCCAGTTGCTCTTTTGTCGCGACCGTGCCGGTCGGGTTGTTGGGACTGCAGATGTAGAGGAGGTCCGCCTTGCGCGAGGGCACGTCCGGGAAGAAGCCGTTTTCCCGGGTGCAGGGCATGTAGATAAACCCCTCGTACTGGCCGTTGACTGAGCGGCCCGTGCGGCCGGCAATCACGTTGCTGTCGACATAGACGGGGTACGCGGGGTCCTGCACCGCCACGATGTTGTCGGCGCCAAAGATGGACTGGATGTTGGCGGAATCGGGTTTCGCGCCGTCGCTGACGAAGAATTCATCGGGGTCCAGCGTCACACCGTAGCCGGCATAGCGGGCGGCGAGCGCCTCGCGGAGATTGGCGTTGCCCTGCTCATCGCCGTAGCCGGTGTAGGTCTCGACCTTCGCGAGTTTGTCGACCCCGCGCCGCAACCCCTCGATGATCGACGGAGGCAGGGGCTCGGTTGTGTTGCCAATGCCCAGACGCATGACCGTGACTCCCGGGTGAGCGGCCAGGAATTCGCGGGTGCGCCGGCCAATCTCCGGGAACAGATAGCCGGCCTCGAGTTTGCCGTAATTCGGATTGATCGTAGCCATTCGGTTGCATTTCTCCGCGTGTCGTCTGGTGTTTTTGTCTGGGATCGGTTCCGCCGCCCCCCCTTCACCACTCCCCTGGGGCGCATCACGCCGGCCGGGCGGCATCCCTATCAAGTGTAATACATCGCTGACCGGAAATGCGAGAGCCCGCGCCCGATCCGGGGGTAGCACCCGCGGCCCACATCCGGCGCCTGCGGGGCCGTTCGCCGGGGCGGGAGCGTCGGCCCCGTCAACCGGTCGCGGGTGCCGGCGAACGGTTGCGCGGCGGCAGGAGCGCAATGTATGTTTAGCCACAGGCACGAGACTCGGGAAAGGGACCGCTGCATGAACAGTTACGAACGGTACATGGGCATGGTGAAGGGCGAGAAGGTGGATTTTGTGCCGCGCGTGCCCATCCTGATGCATTTTGCGGCGCGTTTTGCGGGGGTGACCTACGGCGATTTCGCGCGCGACGGCGCAACCCTCGTGGCAGTCAACAGAAAGCTGGTCGAAGACTTCGGGTTTGAGCAGCTCGACATCATGTCGGATCCCTGGCGGGAAACCGTCGATTTCGGGGGGACGATCCAGTACCTGGACGACGCCGTGCCGAAGTGTACCCGCCACCCCCTCGCGGATTCCCGGGATCTGGGTGTGCTCCAGAACCCCGACCCGCGCACGTCCGAACGGATGCGCAATGCCCTGCGCGCACTCGCCCTCTACAAGGAATTCGGGCACCACCGGTATTCCATCACGGGATGGGTCGAAGGCCCCGCCGCCGAAGCGGCCGACCTTCGCGGCGTCACCAACTTCCTCATGGATCTCATGACCGAGGAGGGCTTCGCCTGCGACCTGATGGACCGCTGCGTCGCGAACGCCATCGCGTTCGCCCTGGCGCAGGTCGACGAGGGCGCCGACACCATCGGCATCGGAGACGCCATTGCGAGCCAGTTGTCGCCCGAATTGTACGAGCGATTCGTGTTCCCCCGCGAAAAACAGATCGTCGACGCCATCCACGCGGCGGGCGGACTGGTGCGCCTCCACATCTGCGGCGACATCAACCATCTCCTCCCCGAGATCGCCATGCTGAACGTCGACATTCTCGATTGCGATTCGATGGTGGACATGGCCGCCGCCCGCGACGCCCTTGGCAACGGGGTCGTCCTCACCGGCAACCTCGACCCGGTCCGGGCCGTCATGGATTCCAATCCTCAAGCCATCCGCGACGCCCTGCGCGAGGTCTACGAAACCGTGGGCAACCCCTATTTCGTCAATGCGGGCTGCGAAATCCCCGCGGCCACTCCGCTCGAAAACCTCCGCGCCCTCTGCGAACCCCTCCCCGCGGCCTGACGATGGGCGCCGTGCAAGAGGCCCGGGACGTTGCCGATATGCTACAATCCGCGCCGTGATAACCGCATTTCTGATGATGTGCGCGGCGGTCCTGGGCGCGGAGCCCGCGGGCCAGCTCGCGTGTGTGGCCGGCACCGAACAGGAAGACCGGCGCGTTGAACTCGTGGACCTTGCCACGGGCGCCGTCACGCCCGTGGGCCCCGGCGCCCACGACGGCGCTCCGGCCTGGTCGCCGGACGGGCAGTGGCTCGCCTTTCCGACGGCCGGACCCGGCGGCATGCGTATCCGGGTGATGCGCGCCGACGGTTCCGAGACGCGCGAGATTCCCCACAAGCATCCCTGGAACGATGTGCCCCGCTGGTCTCCCGACGGGCGCCTGCTCGCGTATACGGGCGCGAAGGAAGCGGACAACATCCGGCCCGAATCGCTCGCGGGGGCGGCGTCGGTCATGGTCTACAACATGGAGGCGAACACCGAGGAGGCCTGGGGCACGGACACCGTGAGCCTGTACCGTCCGGTATGGATGAACGCCGGGACCGTGATTGCCATCGGCGTAATCCCCGGGGAGAAACGCCTGTCGAGCGACATTTTTATCGTGACGCCAAGCGCCGTCAACCCGTTGCCGGCCATCGCCATGCCGTCCGCGGGCCAGTATGTCGAATGGGCCGCCGAAGTCAATGTCCGGGAAAACCTGCTCGCGTACGAATCCAACGATGGCGGCGACCGCGAGGTGTTCGTGCTGTCGTTCAAACGGGGTTCGACGGACGTGTCGAACCACCGGGCCGCGGACTGGAACCCCGTGTGGCAGCCCGCCGGGCTCTGGCTGGCGTTCGAGTCTTTCCGGTCGGGGCGCCGGGGCATCTACCGCGTCTTCCCGAACACCATCCGCGTGGTTCCGGTGGCGGTCGCGGCGGAGTACGACAACTGGCACCCCGCCTGGTCGCCCGACGGCGCGTTCCTGGCGTATGTGTCCGACCGCGACGGCACGCCCCAGCTATTCGTCACCGAGATCGAGACCGGAGATACCCGCCAGGTGACCACGGGCAGCCGTTTCGCTCTGGCGCCCGCCTGGAGGCCCGCGCCATGAGACGCCTGCTCTGGATCTGGCCGGTATTGGTGCTGGGCGCGGCCGCCCACGCGCGCCACGCCGACGGCACCCTGGATCTCATCATCACGCCCAACAACGGGGTGCCGGTGATCATCGCTCCCGGCGAACCGTTCGAGGCCACGCTCGCCCGCCGCGGCGCCTTGCGGCTCGTCAGCGCGGAAGGCAGGACCCTGGACCTCGACCCGGACTGGACCGCGCTTCCCGGCGGGATGCACCGCGCCACCTGCCCGACGTCCGGGAAGCTCGCCACCGGCACCTATGCGCTGGAGGCCGTCGCGGAGGGGCGGACCGACACCAACGCCCGGGCGGTGTTTGTCACGCACCCCATGCCGGATTATCCCGTGGTGCACCTCTCCGACGTGCATATCGGCAGGCCGAACCGCGACCCCGCCCCCGAGGCCGTATTCCGCCGCCTGCTCGAGCAGATCAACGGCATCCGGGCGGCCTTTGTGCTGATCACCGGCGACCTGACCCAGGATGGCAAGCCGGAAGAATTTCGCAGGTTTCTCGAGGCGCTCGACACCTGCGTGCTTCCTACCTTCGTCTCCGCGGGCAATCACGACCGCACCGCCCTGAACTACGAGAAGACCTTCGGCCCGCTGGTCTACAGTTTCCGCTATGGCCCTGACGGGTATCTGGTCTTTGACACGAAGGATTTTGTGATCGCCGACGCCCTCGACACGCAGGTGGGCGAGCTCCAGCGCCTGCGGCGCGCGATCAAACCGTTGCGCTGGTCCATCGGCGCGACCCACCGCTATGATCCGGCCATGAGCATGCGCAGCCAGCTGGTGCTGTTCGTTGACGACCCGCTCGACTTCCTGATGTTCGGCCACTGGCACAGCGAGAGCGAAGAGAAGCGCGTGCCGTGGCGGACGACCCCGCTCGTCGTCACGCCCGCCGCATTCGACGGGGCGTGGCGGCTCATTCTGGTCACCCAGACCGGAATCCACCCGCAGGACGTCCAGCAGGCCGGCGCCGCGACAGGAGGCTGACACCGCGGAGGAACGGCGATGCGCGGCAGACGCCGGTTCACACGCGGGCCAGAATGCCCCCCAGGCCGTGTTTCGGGCCGGGTTCCCCGGGCCGGCGGGAACGGGGTCAAATTCCAGGCGCTGCGCCCGGCGCGACAACGGGTCCCCTTCGAATCCTATCCCCGGACGTCAAAGCGGGCCGCAGCGAGCGGTGCGAACGTGAACGCCTGGCGCGCCGCCTGCACGGACGCCCCGAAACCCTGCGCCGTCGCGCCGGCGCCGGGCTGTGCAGCAGATGGACTCGGGGAGTCCACGGCCGGTCGGGTCTGCGCGCGCGCCTGCGATTCCGCCCGCTGGAAATCGATCCGGATCATCGGCTCCTGAGTGTTCTTGCCCGGCGTTTCCCGCCGGGCGTCGAGGCGGTCCAGGGCCTCGGCACGCCGTTCTTCGGCCCGCGCCTGCTGCTCCTGCCGGAGCTCTTCAAGGGTGGGGACCATCTTCCGGGCTTCTTCGAAACTGCGGTCCACTGTGTGGGCCGTGATCGCCGGGATCGAGATGGTATTCTCGCCGAAGCCCGCGCGAACCCGGTCCTCGTCCCCGCGAAAACCCGTCTCGGACGATGGCGCGGTCTCTTCTGGCAGCCGCCCGATCGAATCCGGTGACGCCTCGATGCGCCGGGTCTGGAGCGGGTCGGATATGTTGCCTATGGTCAATTCCATGGCATTCGCCCCATCTGCTCCCCGTATTCGGGATACATAATCAATTAAAATTATCCCATCCCCACCCGCCGCTGTCAAGGAAAGGGGCGCGAGAGAATGGCGCAAATCCTTATACAGCAAGGTCTTGGCGAGTATTCCATTCCCGGCCGGGATAGCCATGACGCGACAGGCCCCTCTGGTGAATCGTGTCCATCGGGTCAAACGATCGTTCGCGTCGCTGTCTGGCAAACCGCGCCGCAAACCGGTACACTCTCCGCATGGATCTGCAAGCATTCATCCAGGACGAAGTGACGCGGCGCAAGGCCTTTCCGGTGACCGGGCAATGCGTATTCCTCGGCCATGCGGGCGTGGCGCCGCTGCCTCGGGCGACCGCGGACCTCATGCGCGAATTCCTCGACCGGGCTTCGCACCATAGGCAGGAGGACGCCTGGACCGAGACGTGGGTCGAGGCCTCCCGCAGGTTTGCCGCCGAGTTGCTGGGCGCGGAGCCCGGCGAGATCGCGCTGCTCGGGCCCACCGCCCTGGGCCTGAACCTGGTCGCCGCGGGCCTCCCGTGGCGTCCGGGCGATGAGGTCGTCTATTACCCCGACGACTATCCCGCCAACGTGTATCCATGGGCCGCGCTCCGCGCGCGCGGCGTGACGCCCGTGGCGCTCCGGCCCGGCGCGCCCGGCGTGATCACCTGGGACCTGCTCGAGGCGGCGCTTACCGAACGCACGCGGCTGGTGTCGCTGGCGACGGCCCATTTCCTCACCGGATACCGCATCGACGTGGATGGCATCGGCCGCAAGCTGCACGAGCGCGGCGTGCTCTTCTGCCTGGACGCTATCCAGACGCTGGGCGCGTTTCCGTTGCGCGTCGAGCACGTCGATTTTCTCAGCGCGGACTCGCACAAATGGCTGCTTGGCCCGGCGGGCGCGGGCATCCTGTACGTGAGCCGCGACACATTCGACATCCTGCAACCCGCCCTCCTCGGTTCATGGAATGTGGTGTCGCCACAGTTCATCGCCCAGGACACCATCGCCTTCTACGAGGGCGCGCGGCGCTACGAACCCGGCATGCTGAATCTGCCGGGGATAGTCGGGATGGCTGCGTCGCTCGAACTCCTCCTCTCGCTCGGCATCGACGCCATCAGTGCGCGGATTCTCGAGCTGCGCCGCGGGTTTCTGGACCGTCTGCGCACCCTGGGGTACCGTCACTGCCTCGAGGCGTACGGCCGGCCGCCCGATACCGCCGGGGCAGACCTCTCGGGCATCATCAGCGTGTCCCATCCCGAAAAGGACCTGCCCGAGGTCGCGCGCCGTCTGCAGGCGGCGGACATCGTCGTTTCGCTACGGCACAACCGCGCGGGCGAGGCGTTTCTACGTTTCTCGCCGCACTTTTACAACACCGAAGCCGAACTCGACCACGTGCTCGAGGTGCTCGGGCGGTCCTGAGGGCCGTTTGCCCGGAGGCGCCACGAGCGTTTTCGCCCGCGGAAGGAGATCGTCGCGATGAGAAGTTACCGAAAGGAACTGTGGTTCAATGCGTCGCAGCGCCGGCAGATCATTCATATCACGCCGCAGATCGAGGAATGCCTCCGGGAGAGCGGCGTGAAAGAGGGCCTGGTCCTCGTCAACGCGATGCATATCACCGCGAGCGTGTTCATTAACGACAACGAGTCCGGCCTGCACGCCGATTTCGAGCGCTGGCTGGAAAGACTCGCACCCGAAACACCCTACGACCAGTATGCCCACAATGGGTATGAGGACAACGCCGACGCCCATCTGAAACGCACCATCATGGGGCGGGAGGTCGTGGTGGCGATCACGGACGGCAAACTCGATTTCGGCCCCTGGGAACAGATCTTCTATTACGAGCTCGACGGCAAGCGCCGGAAACGCGTGCTCGTCAAAATCATCGGCGAATAGATAGAACAGCGGCCCGGGGCGGGCGCCCTGGCCGCGGGGCGTCAGGCGCGGGGCGCGATGCCCAGCGCCGCATTGATGATGCCCTGAATATCCAACGCATCCACCGCTCCGACCCGGTTGATGTTGGTGGGCACCGGCGTGTCCAGGCCCAGGGCCGCGTTGATGACGTACTGGATGTCCGAGGCGTTGACCTTGTCATCGGCGTTGGTGTCGCCGTACACGCGCGACACGGGGTGGCTGGCGGACGACGCGGGATCGGTGCCGCGTTCCGCCTCGATGAAATCCCAGTATTCGTCCCCGTCGGAATCCACCGCGAACGGTTGCGACCCGAGCCCGGCTTCGTCACCGTTGGTGAGAAAGTCGTTATCGGCGTCTTCGGCCGCGTCGGCGGCATTCCTGGGGTTCAGGGCGTTCCAGACCTCCCAGCCGTCGAGCATGCCGTCCCGGTCGGTGTCCGGCGCGAGGGGATGGGTGCCGAGCGCGGCCTCGACGGCATCGCTCAGTCCGTCCCCGTCCGTATCGGGCGCGAGTCCCCGGTCCATGACCCACACGATGGCGGCATCGCCGGCCGAATGGACGGCGGTTGCGTCCGCGGGCGGAGCGGGTGCGAGGATGGAGGATGCCACGAGCGTGGCGGCCGCGGTGCCGGCAAGGCCCGCGCGTTGACACCGCAACGCGTGGGCCACGGCCTTGGCGGGCACCGCCCCCGTCCGCACGAGGAGTTCGCCGATTCGGGGCCGGCCCTGTGCGCGTTGCCGCGTAATCGCCGCCTCGATGTCCGCCCGGTCAACCAGCCCCCATTGGACCAGGATATCGCCCAGGCGTCCGATGGACGGGTTCCTCTGCTGTGCGGCCAGGGCGGCGTCCACCTGATCGCGCGAAACCAGCGCCTCATCGACCAGCAGTTCGCCCAGCATCGCGGTTTCCCGCGTCTGGGCCTGGGCGGCCAGAACGGCGTCGAGCGCTTCGCGCGAGATCATGCCGGACGCTACCAGGATGTCGCCCAGCCGCTGCCCCTCTGCCGGAGGCTGCAAGCGGGTGACGCGCAGGTTCTTGTGCCGGCCGGCGCTCAGCGCGCGCAGGAACGCGATGTACTCGGGCAGCTGTTTTTCACGATGGATCCGGCCTTTGGTCTTGAGGGCTTCATCGACATAGCCCACGTGGCGCCGCAATACCTCGACGCAGTCAAAGGCCACGTCCAGGTGCGGACCCCGGAGCGGGAATGCGCTGTCCGAAGCGCGGGCGAGATATCCCGAGAACGCCCGGGCAAAGCGGCCGATGTCGGCCAGGCCGAGATAGCTCGCGAACCGGGCAAGGGCATGGATCGACCGGCGGACCGATTCCAGGGCGTGGGGGTCCGCGGCGTCCGACTCGAGCGCGAGCAGGTTGCGGTCCGCCGCGTTCAAGAGGTTGCGCGCCTCGTCCTGGAACCGGGCCAGCGCGGCGTGTTCATCCGCGGACAACCGGTTGCGCTGCTGCGGAGGGCCTGTTTCGGTGGCGCGCGCGGCGAACCGGGCCGCCAGCGAGGCCAGGCCGTGCCGGACCGCGTCGCGGATGATGCCCTGGCTGCGCAGGGCCAGCACCACCCGTTTCGCGGGCACCAGCCCCGCCCGGACGAGCGTCTCGCCGAGCCGGCGCGTCTTCGGATGGCGCTGCCGTTCCAGGGTCTTGTTCAGGCCCCGGCGCGACACGGCGCCCATGTGCACCAGAATCTCTCCCAGCAGGGGATGCTGGGGATCGCGCGCCTGTTCCGCAAGCGCACGGTTGAGCTGCTCGCGCGAAATCCGCAGTTCCTCCAGCAGCAGTTCGCCGATGGGCTGGTGGGGTCCGGCCTCCTCGCACTCGAACAGGATGCGCTGAAGATCGCCCTCGGTGACATCGCCGGATTCCATGAGCAGTTCGCCGAGCCGCTTTTGCGCGTCGCGCGGCGTGACGGCCGGCACGGCCCGCATGGGAACGCTCAGGGATTCCACGCTGCGCCGCAACGCCGGCAACATCCGCGGCGACGGCAGCGGCTGCCCCGTGCGCAGCGATTCCTCCACGTATACCAGGTACCGTTTCAACACGTCGATCACATCGAGGCAGGAATCGATGGTCGTCTCCGGAATCAGGCCCGCTTCGAGCGCCTCGCGCGCCCGGCGTTCCTGCTCCTCGACGTAGTAGTACAAATCGCGGAGCTTGAGACGGTGCGCCGCCCGACGGACATTCCCCAGGGCGCGCACCACCGCGCCGAGCTTCTGCATATCACTGGGGTTTGTTTCCAGCGCGATGAGGTGCAGTTCAACCAGGTTCAGTTGTTCCAGCCCGTTGCACGCTAACGCCCGAACCCCGTTCAGATGCACTCGCGCATGGGCCACCGCCGTCTTTTTTGCGGAATCTTCGCCGCCGGATCTTGCACGGCTTCGATGCATCAGACTCCCCCAGACACACCCGGAGCGCCCGCTCCTGAGATGATGATGAACCTGCGACCCACGCCCGGCACCTCAGTCCGCAGTACGCATCCGACAATTCGCCGCTCGATCGGGCAGAATTCTGGTGTCAATTGACACGCAGATCTCGCGCCAACCCCTCCGGATTAGTTTTATCCCGATTAAGCCGCTGTCCGGCATGCGCATTTCACTTAAAACCATAATGCATCCACAGGCTTCTACACAAGGAAATCGATAGTTGTCAAGAATGAACAACAAATGTACCCCGGCGTGACTACCCCGGCCGGGTCTTGCCCGCATGGGCGCAGATCGCGTCGAAGAGGCGCGCCACGGGCTCGATACCGAAATCGGCGAAGTTCCGCGGGTTGTTCCAGAATTCGTCGAGACGTCCCCGGCCCTCCTTCTGATACATGACAATTTTAATCATCATTTGGGCCTTATCGAGGCCGCGAATGAGCCGGGCCTCGGGGGACGCGGCATCGAGCAGTTCGCGGTGGTACTCCGCGTAGCGTGCCGGGAACCCCGCGAGCAGGTCGTCGAAGATGGCTTGTTCTGCGTCGCGTTTGGCGTCTTTGAGATAGGCGTCGCCGACGGGCATGGGGATGTCCATGAGCCGGGCCTCGGCCAGATCGTGCATGATGGCCATGGTCAATGCCTTGTCGCGGTCAAACTGGCCGGGACATGCGTCGCATACAAGCAGGGTCAGCAGCGCGACGAAATGGCTGTGGGCCGCCACGGATTCCGGTTCGGGCACGCCGCGCAGCACGTAACCCGCGCGCGGGATGCGGTCAAGCGGATGGATGTCGGCCAGCAGGCGGATCATGCGCGATTCAAGACTGTCCATGGGGGGAGTATGCCAGAACGGTCCCCCCTTGCGCCATGCGGCCCGTTTCATCAGTAGCGCTGTTCGCGCGGGGTGTTCGCAGGCAGGGCGACGCGTGCGCCCGGTTATTCGCGCTCGTCTTCGAGGGGGCTAAGGTCCTTGATCGGCTCCAGAGGGGCTGCCGGCATGTCGAAATCTCCCGGCGCGTCCGAATCGGCCCAGTCCTTTGTGCCTGGTCCGGATTCGTTTCCGTAGGTTGCGCCGGGGTCGATGTCTTCTTCATCCGGGGCGGGCGGCAAGACCATCCGGTCGTCATCGAATTGTTCGTCTTCATCCACCTCCGGCATGGGCTGGTCTTCCCGCGGGGGCAGGTCCTGCGCGTCCGCATCCCCTTCATGAGAGGCCCTGGCCGGCTCCCAGGAGTCGCCTTCCGGAGTCGCGCCGGCGGGTTTGGAATCCTCTTCGTCGGCGGCCAGCCTGGTATGCCATTCACCGAGGGCGTTCGCGGAGGCCGCCAGATTCGCCCGCATCTCCTCGATGCGGCGGGCGGCTTCCCGCCGGGCTTCGCCGGCCCGGCCAAGCTGGGCCTTCAACAGGGAGATTTGACCTTCGAGCTCGCCCGCCTGGGCATTGGCACGGGCCACCTGTTCGGCGGCATCGCGGCGCAAGGCCTCCATATCGGCGGCCTGTTCGGCCAGGCGCGCTTCCAGCTGCGCCGCCTGCGCCTGAACCGTCTCGAGGCGGCTCACGGATTCGTCGAGGGCGGATTGCAGGCGCTGGCTTTCGCGCACGGCCCGCTCGCGCTCCTCGCGCAGGCTGTCCCGTTCGATGCGGCTTTCGTCCAGGGCGGACTCGAGACGTTCCCTGGCCTCGCGCGTTTCCTGCAACGCCGATTCGATGGTGGCCCGTTCGGCGCGGCTGGTATTCAGGGCGGCGTCGAGTTGCGCGCGCTCCTGTTCGAGATTCTCGAGCTGGACCCGCAGCGATTCGCGCTCGGTGTCGGCGCCCTTGAGGGCGTCGCGCAGTTGGTCGCGTTCCTCCGTCAACGCCTCCATCGCCGCCTGGGCCGCCGTGGCCGCCTCGCGCGCCTGGGAGAGCTCGTCCTGCATGTGCTGCTCGCTCTGTTCCATGCGCCCGATCAATTCGCGCCGCTCGCGGTCGACGTCCTGCTGGAGCGTCCGGGCGCGCTCTTCCGACGCCTCCAGTTGCTGCTGCAGGCTGGCCAGGCGTTCCTCCTGCATCTCGGCGGGGCCCCGCATGGCGAGCAGGGTTTCCAGCTCCTCGATCTGGCGGCGCTGCTCCTGCTCGGTCTCCCGAAAACGGATCTGGTTCCCCTCGATCTGCGAAACGAGCCGTTCGGCGCGTTCGACGAGCATGTTGGCTTCATGCCGCGCCTGCGCGGATTCGTTCCGCGCGGCCTCCACCTGCTGCGCCAGGGTGGCGATTTCCTCCTCGAGCCGCCGGCGCTCGGCTTCGTGCGCGGCGGTGGTTTCGGCCAGGGAACGCGTCTTCTCGGTCTGCGCGGCCTCCAGGGCCGCCCGGAGATGCTCGATTTCCTCCTCTGTGTCCCGTTGGCGGGCCAATTCCCGGCGGAGGGTGTCGAGTTCGCCGCGCGCTTCGGCCAATTCGGCTTGAACCGGCGCGCTCTCGTCCGATGCAGCCGCTCCGGACGGCAGAGCGCCCGGCCCGGTCCCGGTGGCGTCGAGCCGCAACTTCACCGATTCCAGCTCTTCCTGAAGACCGAGCCCGAACCGGGTCGCCGCATCGAGTTGGCGGGTCAATTCGGCGTTTCGGGCCTGGGCCTGTTCCAGGGCGTCCCGGACGGCCGCGGAGGCGTCACTCCCGCCGGCGGTCGCGCCCACGCGTTCCAGCAATCCCCGCAACCGGTCAATCTCGACCTGCTGTTTCTCAATGACGGCCTCGCTCTCGCGCCGCAACTCGCGCCGGAGAACTTCGAGCTGCGTCTCGCCCTCGCGCAAGCGGATTTCGACGGTCTGGCCCGCGGCGATCATGTCGCGCAAGCCCGGCGGCAGGGCCTTGAGACGCCGCGGATGCACATTGCTGGCCAGCAGGACGTACTGGTTGTTATCGATAAAAATACGAACGACCGCCTCGAGTTCTTCGAGCAAATCGTCGAAAAGCTCGAGCTGGTCGATCAGCAGAATGGCCGAGTCGGCCTTCTCGACAGGCGACGGATCCCCAATCAGGTCGCGCACTTCCCGGCGGAATTCGCGGGCGGTCACCACCGCAAGCGACGTGCGCGGCGAGGTCGCCTTGACGCGTTTCCAGATCGAATACAGGAGATGGGTCTTCCCGCACCCTTCTTCACCGAGCAGCAGGACCGGCATCGGCGCGACGGGCTCGAGCTCCGCAATCCGTTTGCAGATGCTGAACGCCGCGCGATTGCCGTCCGCCTCGAGAAAAGTATTGAAACTGAACCGCTTCATTGCCCCTGATTCTGCGCCGTTTCCGCGCCTGAAAGGATTCTATCCCCCCTGCCGGACACTGTCAACCAAACCCCTGCCGCGGGGTCGATTGCCGCCTGAAAATGGGGTATATTCTGTGGCGGACCGGCCGATCGCCGGAACCTGCCGGTCAGCAAGGGGAGCGCAGGTATGTTCCATTCGCGATGCCGGGATCGTCGGTTCGACGGGTTACGGGGCCGGAGTCTGTGTGCCGCGATGGTGGTCGCGGCGTGTGCGCTTGGTGTATGCCCGGAACCGGCACGGGCCGAATCCCTGCGTGCGCTGATCGAGGCAGACTGGATAGAACAGGACGTTCGATATGCGCTCGCGGGCAGGGAAGCGCTTTCCGCGGACGGCGACGCTCTTCCCACCAACGACGCGGGGGTGACGAGCGCGCAGGATGCCGCGGGGGGATGCGACGGGATCAAGAACGGCAAGCTCGGGTTTCACACCGCCAGCGGCGAGACCGATCCCTGGTGGCAGGTCGACCTGGGCAAGGCCGTCGAACTGGACCGCGTGGTCGTGTTTAACCGGACCGACGGCGGCAACGCCCCGCGCACCCGCAAGCTCCGCGTCCTGACAGCCACCGAACGGAGCGGCGCTGACGTCTCCCGCGAAAGCGACCGCTGGGATTTTGCCGAAATCTATCAACACGATGGACGGCCGTTTTTCGGGGTCAACGAGGGCGCGCCGCTCGTCGTGGACCTGCGCGGTAAAGGCATCCGGGCGCGGGTGGTACGGTTGCTGGTGCCCGGCGCCTGCTCGTTCGCGCTCGATGAGGTCGAGGTGTACGCGGCGGACGCGCCCGAGACCAATCTCGCGCTGCACCGTCCCGCCGACCAGAAAAGCGTCGGCCCGTACTCGCTCGCGGAGGCGCAGGATGCGCCGCACGACGATGCGGTCTCGGAGGTTTCCGAGGAGGACCGGTTTTCCCTGGCCCACAGCGCGGCGATCCTGGACCGGGCGGGCGCGCTGGCCCAGCGTCTTGCCGCACATGCTGATGCGTGTGGCGAAGCGGAGGCGGCGGGCGCGCTGGAACTGTTTCAGGCCAGACGCGATGATCTGGCCGCGCTTCTGGATCAGCTGGAAGCCTCGGAGGAATCCGGGCTCGATGCCCGGAAGGCCTTCTATTTCGAGTGCCGCCGCCTGTTGCGGGCCATCGCCTTCGAGAACCCGTTGCTCGGCTTTGACCGGCTCCTGTTCATCAAGCGGCACGACCCCGGCGGGCTGTTCCACATGTGCCACCAATACTATGGATTCACGGCCGTGCCCGGCGGCGGGCTGTTCGTGCTGGAAGAGCCATTCGTGCCGCATCCGCACGTGCGCGATCTGCTCGCGGAGGCCGTGGTCGAAAACGGCCGTCTCGCGGGCCAGCCCCTCATTCCCGGCTCGTTCCTGTCGCCCGAGCTGTCGTTCGACGGCGACACGGTGTTGTTCGCCTACACGCAGGCCCTCGGCGACTATCCCGAATGGTCTCCGCGCAGCAGCTACCACATTTTCAAGGTCAACCGCGACGGGACGGGGCTGACCCAGCTCACGGACGGCGCCACCAACGATTTTGATCCGTGTTTTCTGCCCGGCGGACGCATCGTGTTCGTCTCGGAACGCCGCGGAGGCTATCTGCGGTGCGGCGGTTCGGCGCCCCCGCTCGATTCTCCCACCTACACCCTCCACTCGATGGCTCCGGACGGGACGGACGTCGTCTGCCTGAGCTTTCACGAAACGCACGAATGGCATCCGAGCGTGACGCACGACGGCATGCTGGTGTACACCCGCTGGGACTACGTGGATCGCGATACGAACATCGCGCACCACATCTGGACGTGCTATCCCGACGGCCGCGACCCGCGCGCGTTTCACGGCAACTACCCCCTCGCGCGCGAAAGCCGGCCCTGGATGGAGATGAGCATCCGGGCCATCCCCGGCTCGCACCGGTTCGTGGCGACGGCCGCCGCGCACCACGGCCATGCGTTCGGCTCGCTCGTGCTCATCGACCCGCACATCGAAGACGATGGCGCCATGGCGCAATTGACGCGCCTGACGCCCGAGGCCCCGCTTCCCGAAGCCGAGACCCCGGTCAAGGCCATCCGCGAACACATGGCGTACGGCACCCCGTGGCCTTTAAGCGAGGACGATTATCTGTGCGTGTATGGCGCGAACGGCGCGACCCGCGGCATCTACTGGCTCGACCGTTTCGGCAACCGCGAATTGATTTACCGCGATCCCGCGATCTCCTGTCTGAGCCCCATTCCGTTGCGTCCGCGGCCCGCGCCCCCCGTCGTCCCGGATGGCACCACGCAGACGGCGGACAGCGAACCACGGCCTGCGACCATCGCCGTCATGAATGTCTACAACAGCGACTTCGAATGGCCCGGAGACGTGCAGATCCGTGCGTTGCGCATCATCCACGTGCTGCCGAAAACCACGCCGCCGAGCAACAAACCCCGGATCGGCGTAGCCGGTCAGACCAATGCCCGCGCCGTGCTGGGCACGGTTCCCGTGGAACCGGACGGTTCGGCCTTTTTCGAGGCGCCCGTGGGCAAGCTCATCTACTTTCAGGCGCTGGACGAAACGGGCATGGCGGTGCAGTCGATGCGTTCCGGCACCTATGTGCATCCGGGCGAACAGCTCACGTGCCTGGGATGTCATGAATCCAAGTACCGGGCCACGCCCTCTGCTCCGGCCAGGGGGCGCGTGCCGCTCGCGTTGCGCCGGGCCCCTTCGCCCCTCCTGCCCGAACCGGAAGGGTCGCGTCCCTTCAGCTACGTGCGTCTGGTGCAGCCCGTGCTTGACCGCCACTGCGTCGCGTGCCACCAGCGCGAAGACGCCCTGGAACTCAGCGGCGCCGTCGACGGCGAACACGGCTGGACCCGCTCGTACGCCAATCTCGCCAAAACGTACGGGTTTTATTTCGATTCGAACAAGGGCTCCATTGGGTCCAAAGAACACGGCGGCAGCCGGACCGTGGCCGGCAAATTCGGCGCACGGGCCTCGGCCCTGCTCCCCTACCTGGGCGAGGACCATTACGGGACGCGACTGACCGAGGAGGAATTTCACCGCGTCACCCTCTGGCTGGACTGCAATTCCGAGTTTTACGGCGCCTACGAAAATCCGGAAGCCCAGGCGCGCGGCGAGCTCGTCTGGCCTTCGCTGGACTGAGCGTACCGCCATGAGCAGGATATGCGTCTGGAAGCCCGCGTCCGGCGGCCGGCTTGCGCGGGACCGCCCGCATGCGTGAATATCGGGGACGCCGCCATTCGGTGAAACGAACGCCAACGGGAGAGGCTTTATGCGACATGGTGTCCTGGTTTTGAAGAGCATATTTGTGGCATCAGCGGCGCTGGCGGCCCCGGAGACCGGGCTGCCGCCCGACGACGCGTGGTGTCTGTGGTACGCGCAGCCCGCGCAGGAATGGACCGAGGCCCTGCCCGTCGGCAACGGACGCCTCGGCGCGATGGTGTTCGGACGCACCGGCGACGAACGCATCCAGCTCAACGAAGAGACCGTGTGGGAGGGCTACGCGCGCGACACCACCAATCCGAAAGCGCTGGAAGTCCTGCCGGAAGTGCGCCGCCTGCTGTTCGAGGGCAAGAACGCCGAAGCCACCACCCTTGCCGAGAACATGATGGGCGAGCCGCAGCGGATCAAGTCGTATCAGACCCTGGGCGACCTTGTCCTGTCGTTTGCCCCGCCCGGGCAGACCGCCGGCTACCGCCGGAGCCTCAACCTCGATTCCGGCGTGGCCTCGACGCGGTACACCGTGGACGGCGTGACGTACACGCGAGACGTGTTCGCCTCGGCGCCCCACAACGTGATCGTGGTGCGCATCGAAGCCGATAAACCTGCCGCGGTCTCCTGCGGCATTACGCTGACCCGCCCGCAGGACGCCGAGTGCGTGAGCGACGGCCCGGACCAGCTCGTGCTCACCGGGCGGCTCGGTATCCGCCATCATGAAACCGGCGAACCGGCCGGCCTGAGCTTCACGGGCCGTCTCGCGGCGCGCCTCGAGGGCGGCCAACTGCACAACGAAGGCGGCGCGATGCGGATCGACGGGGCCCATGCCGTGACCCTCGTGCTTGCCGCGGCCACCAGCTACCGGGGCGAAGAGCCGCTCGTGGCAACGCGCGAAACGCTTGCGACCCTGCCCGGGTATCCCGAACTGCGCGCGGCCCACCTGGAGGACCACCGCGGCCTGTTCCGGCGCGTCGATCTGGCTCTGGGCGAAGGGCCCGGCCCCGATCTTCCCACGGACGCCCGGCTCGAACGTGTCCGTAACGGGGAAAGCGATCCCGCGCTTGCGGCGCTTTATTTTCAATACGGCCGCTACCTGCTGATGGGGTCGTCGCGGCCCGGCACGCTCCCGGCCAACCTGCAGGGCGTCTGGAACGAGCACCTCGAAGCCCCGTGGAACAGCGACTATCACACGAACATCAACCTGCAGATGAACTACTGGCCCGCCGAAGTGGCCAACCTGAGCGAGTGCCACCTGCCGCTCTTCGATTACATGGACTCGCTCGTGGCCTCCGGCGAACGCACCGCCCGCGCGCACTACGGCGCGCGCGGATGGGTCGTGCATCACCTCTCCGACATCTTCGGATTCACCACGCCCGCCGACGGCGTGTGGGGAATCTGGCCCATGGGCGCCGCGTGGCTGGCCCAGCACCCCTACGAACACTATCGGTTCACGGGCGACGAGACCTTTCTGCGCGACCGCGCCTACCCGCTCATGAAAGGCGCCGCGCTGTTCCTGCTCGATTTCCTCGTCGAGGGTCCTGACGGACGGCTCGTCACCAACCCGTCCCATTCGCCCGAGAACAGCTTTCGCACCCCCGGCGGCGGCACGTCGATGTTCACCTGCGGCGCAACCATGGACCTTATGATCATCCACGACCTGTTCACGAATTGCATCGAGGCCAGCACCATCCTGGGGATCGACGCCGGGTTCCGGCAGGAACTGCAGACCGCGCTGGACCGCCTCGCCCCGCTCCAGATCAGCACGAAGACGGGCCGGCTCCAGGAGTGGATCGAGGATTACGACGAGCAGGAGCCGGGGCACCGTCACATGTCGCATTTCTACGGGTTGCATCCCGGACACCAGATCACGCTGGAAGGCACGCCCGAGCTGGCGGCCGCGCTGCGGAAATCGCTCGAATCCCGCCTGGCGCACGGCGGCGGGCACACGGGCTGGAGCCGCGCGTGGATCATCAGCTTCTGGGCGCGGCTGCGCGAACCCGAAATGGCCTACGAAAACGTGCAGGCCCTGTTGGCGAAATCAACGCTGCCCAACCTGTTCGATAACCATCCGCCGTTCCAGATCGACGGCAACTTCGGCGGGACCGCCGGCATCGCCGAGATGCTGCTCCAGAGCCACAACGGCGAGCTCCATCTGCTCCCCGCCCTGCCCGCGGCGTGGCACACCGGGCACGCGAACGGGCTTCGCGCACGCGGCGGCTTCGAGGTCGGGCAGGAGTGGACTAACGGCGCCCTCGCGCGTGCCGTCATTCGAGTCCGGGAAGACGGGCCCTGTCGCGTGCGGTACGCCAAACCGGTCACGGTCGCCCTCGACGGCCAGCCCGTCCAGACCGAACATCCCGAACCCGGCGTGGCGGTATTCACGGCCCAGGCAGGCCGCGCCTACGAACTGGCCCCGGCGCCGTAACACGGGCGTCTCGCGCGTGGGACTTGCGAACCTGGCCGCGACGGTCATGCTGTATCTTGTCAGCCCGGGTGAGAATCCCTTCAAGGCGCCTCTTGGGCTCAATGGGCTGACATGCGTTATTGGGGGGGCGTTGAGGGGGCGGATTTGTCTATGGGCGGCCATTCCGGCTAGAATCAGGGTTTTGCGGGGCTGACCCGCGGGAGTTGTGCTGTCATGGCCGAAACCGGCGACGGATACATCAACTTTTTCGAAATCCTTGGCCTGAATGAAGATGCCAAGCCGGGCGAGGTGCGCAAAGTCTACCGCCGCCGCATGAAAGAGCTGGTCGGCGAAATTGCCCGGGTCGAGATCACCCAGCAGCGCCGGGCGCGGTATCTACTTGAAATGGCCCAGCTTAACGCTGCGCTGCTGGTGCTGCGCGAGAACGACACCCGCGACGCCTATTGGTCGGAGCGGCAGGCCCTGATTGCGCTCGAACAGCAATGGCGCGACGCCGTCGCCACGAAAAGCGACGGGGCCGACACCCTCCGCAGACAGTTCGACGGGCGGCTCCAGGCGTTCCTCAGCAAGTATTGTGAGGAGTGGATGCTGGCGGCGGGCCAGGACAAGGAGTGCGTGGAGCACAGCAACTGGGACGCCGCCCACACGCGGCACGCCTCGCGCATTCTGCGCTTCTACCGGAACGACCTGTATCAGAAGATTCTGGAGCGCCTGCCCTACGCGGAGGTTACCCCGCCGTCCATCAACTGGACGGAGCGGGCCCGGTTTGTGCGCGGCGCGCTTGACGAAAGGAACTAGCCACCGTGCTGGGACGCAAACGCCACCTTGCCACCGACGCCAAACAGGTGGACATGGAACTCGCGGCCAGGGCCTTCGCCAAAGCGGTTCACGACGGCGATATTGTGAACCTCCGGTTTCTGTTCGGTCCGTTCACGCCGGCCCGCGCGACGTCGTCCGAACGGTTCGAGACCGAAAAATACGCCTATCTGTTGCCGGACGAAGAACAGGAGCGCAGCCGGGAGTTTCAAAGCGTGCTCGACCTGGTGCGCTCGCGAAGCGTGTGGGCGCACATCGAGAACGAATTGAGCATGTCGCGCCCGCCCCAGCTGCCGTCCGATCTGGTTCTGGCGCTGGGCGATAATGCGTTGCGCCAGGGCAAATACACGAGCGCCGCGCAAGCCTACGAGATGCTGCGCATCCGGGCCCGCATGCAGGAACTGGTCCTGGAAGCGGCCGACGAGAGCCTCGACCGCGGCGACCTCAGGCGGGCGATTCGGGGCTATGTCACGGCGTCCGGCCTGGAATACGACTATGCGGCGTTCCCCGAACCCCTGCCCAAGACGCCCGATTATCAGATGCGCGCCCTGGTGCTTCACGGGGATTACCCCGAACGGCCCGAAGACTGCCTTCCGCTGCAGGAGACCAGCCATTTCGTGATGACGGCGCTGAGCTACCTGCTCATGAGCAGCGAGATCGCCGCGCGCCTCGAAAAGCGCTCCGAAGAGGTGCGCCTGGCGTTCCTCAAGGAGCTGGTCGAGTCCGTAGACCCCGCCTGGCGCGAGTTCGTGCACCGGTACCGGGAGGCCCTGGAACTGAAACGCGAATTTGCCGAGCGCATCCAGCGCGCCATCGACGCGCGAACCGCGGCACAGGGCGCGTCGCCCCGGAGCCTGGCGGGGGAGATCGACGATACCCTCGGGGCGGATCCGGGCCGGATGCCCGTCGCGCTGCTGGGCCGCGAGATCGAAGACGGCGAGTGGTGGCAATACCTGAAGGAGCTGGCCTTCCTGCACCCCGCTGGAATTCTCTTCGTTTCGCGGCAGTTCATCGGAGAACGGGAGATCATTGTGCCGCTTTACCGCGAGGGCTGCCCCGTGGTTCATGCCCTGGGGCTGCTGCCCGGAACAGCGCCCTGACCGAATGCTCCGGATGCCCCGGGCTTGCAGAAAACAGGGTAGGGTGGTAGATTTCGGCTAGTGGATAACCTTCGGATGGAATTGGAAATACGGTGAACGAAACGGAAAACAGCCTGTCCGCGCCGCCGGAGACCCGGCCCGAACACGGCACCAAAACCCGCGAGCGAACCCGCCAGGAAGCCAAGCGCGAAATGGTCGAGTTCGTCAAGATGGTGGTGTGGTTTCTGCTCCTGTTTCTGGTCCTCCGCGGATTTGTCATCGAGGGCTACGAAGTCCAGGGACCGTCAATGGAGCCCACCCTGTACGAGCAGGAACGCATCCTCGTGTTCAAACTGGGCCAGCACTGGCCGTTTTCCACCTTTCTCGGCACGCATCCGGGGGACATCGTGGTCTTTGACAGCCCCGACGACCGGGGCAAGCGCTACGTCAAACGCGTCATCGCCATGGGACCCGAAGAACGTTCCGGAAACACGGTCCGCGCCGGCCGGGACGGCGAGCCCGAGTCCGGCGTGCGTTTACGCCTTCGGGATACCGCCATCTACGTCAACGACCGCAAGCTCGATCAGTCCTACCTCGCTGAAAACGCCCTTTCCAATGAAGAGGACCGCGAAGTCCTGATTGGGCCCGACGAATACTTCGTCATGGGCGACAACCGGAACATCAGCAAGGACAGCCGCAACTTCGGCGCCGTCGGCGAAGACCTCGTGATCGGCCGCGCCCTCCTCCGGTTCTGGCCGCTCGACCGTTTCGGCTTCATCAAATGAGGACCGTCTATCTCTCGGACGCACACCTCAGCGTGGCGCCCGGCGGACGGGATACGATGGACGCTTTCGTGGCGTTTTTGCGGCGGCTGGACCCGGCGGACGTGGCGCGCGTTGTGGTTCTGGGCGACTTGTTCGATTTCTGGTTTGAGTACAAGCACGTTGTGTTTTCGGGCTATTTTGACGTGCTGCGCGCGTTCGCGGACCTGCGGGACGCGGGCGTCGAGCTCCATTTCGTGTGCGGCAACCACGACTTCTGGGCGGGCCGCTTTCTGGAAACGCAGATCGGCTTCACGGTCCATCTCGAGCCTGTGACCCTCGAGATCGACGGCCGCCGCGTGCATCTGGCCCACGGCGACGGCATCAACCCCGACGACTGGCGCTATCGCGCCTACAAGCGGGTGGCCCGCTGGGGCGGCGCGGTGCGGTTGTTCCGGCTGCTGCATCCCGATTGGGCCATGGCCATCGCGCAGCGCGTGTCGCGGGGGAGCCGCCAGCTGTTCAGCCCCTCGGACCCCGGCAAGAGTGCGGAGATCGGTCCGTTGCGCGCATATGCCGAGCGCCGTCTGGCTGCGGGAGAGGCCGATGTCGTCGTGTGCGCGCATTGCCACTATCCCGAGCGCATGGAGTTTGCCACGCCCGGCGGAACGGGGCTCTACCTCAATACGGGAGACTGGATGTGGCACCGGTCGTACGTGGTCAGCGAGGGCGTGGACTTCCGCCTGGCCTCAGCGCGCAGCGCCGCCCTGGCCGAGCCAGTATCCAGCCACGAAACACAAGCCGCCGAACAGCAGGAATAGCAGCGTGTAGAGGAGTTTCGCGCCGCGCTTTTTCGAGAAGGCCTTCAGCCGGCGCGCCAGGACCGTTCCCAGGCTCGGCATGATGTCGGCCACAATGACGGTGATGTTGTCTTTTCCGCCATTGTCGTTGGCGATGTTGACCAGGCGGTGGGCAATCTCGGCCGGGCTGGCGTTGCGCTTGAACTCCTGCGTGATATCGGCGTCCTTGACCATGTTCACGAGCCCGTCGGTGCACAGGAGCAGCATGTCGCCGGGCTGGATGTCCCAGACGTAATCGTCGATATCGACCTGGGGATGGGTGCCTACGCTGCGCGTGAGGATGTACTTGCGCGAGTCCGATTCGGCCTCGGCCTTCGACATCAGCCCCGCCTTGACCTGTTCGTCCACCCAGGAATGGTCTTCCGTGCGGCACACCAGCTCATCGTCACGGAAGAGGTAGCACCGCGAGTCGCCGACGTTGGCAATATAGACCTTCTTGGGGGTGATCAGGGCCGCCAGCAGGGTCGTGCCCATCGGCCGCCCGCTTTTCACGAGATCCTGGTTGGTCTTGTGGACGTTGTCGTTGGCCCGCACGATGTACTGTTTGATGAGCGACAGGTATCCCTGGTCTTCCTGGCCTTCGACAGGCGCGGGCGCGGGTTCCTTGAGGATGTCCCTGAGGATGGAGACGGCGAGTTTGCTGGCGATCTCCCCTGCCACGTGCCCGCCCAGACCGTCCGCCACACACAGCAGCGCCCCCTCGCGGAAGAGTTGCAGTCCCGGAGAGTCATCGCGGAACACGCCATAGAAATCTTCGTTCTTGCGTTTACGGCGTCCGATATCTGTCTGCGCCGCAACATCGATTCGCATAAAAGTCGCTCCCTAGCCTTAACGGAACGTACCAGATTACGCCCCTGATACGCAAGTAGACGGCCGGGCGGCGGGCGGTCCGCACAGGCGTCCGGAACCCGGTCCTATCGCGGGACGCAGGGGAAATATGCGATTCGAGGCGCGGCATGGCGCGCGCCTCTCTGGAATCAGGTCTGGCTGGTGAAGAGACGGCGGGGGCGCGCGATCTCGGTCTCAGGGACCTTCTCGAGCAGCGTTGGGCGGTACACGATGTGGATGGGGCCCTCGCTCTCGCCGTGAAACCACGCCGCGAGCTCGTCGAACCCCTCGCCGACCGCGTCATACTGCGGCAGCCACAACTGCGCACAGGCCTCGGGCAGCACCGCCTCGTCTTCGCGGTAACTCCACGTCAGCACCTCGATGTCCTTGCCGGGCGTCCGGCCGGCCCGGCGGGCGCCGTTGCGGAGCGCCGCGCCGTCCTCGGTCACGCTGCAGTCGATAAGGGCGGTCACGTCGCGGTCGAGCAGCAGCCGGTGAACGCACCGGGTCATGTCCTGGGCATCGAACGCCACGGCCCGGATCAGCGACTCATCCGGCTCGATGCCGGCCTCCTCCAGGGCGCGCAGGTAGCCGCGCCGCCGTTCGGCGCCCGGCTGAAACCCGCTGAACGCTTTGAGCATGGCGATGCGCCGGTGGCCCCGCTCGATCAGGAACCGGGTGCTCTCGTACGCGCCCTGTTCGAAATCCACCGTGGCGCAACTCAGTTCGGGGCAGCCGTCCAGGCGGCTTAGCACCAGGTACGGCACGCCCCAATCATGAATGCGCCGGGCGGTCGTATCGTCGAGGGGCAACGGACCCGCAATAACGCAGCCCCGGTACAGTTGCTGCCACAGGCCCCGGGCATAGTCTCCGTTGGGCGCATGCCCCGAGGGATTGATGTCGAAACAGATGTATTCGCCGCGCGACCCGAACAGGTGCAGCAACCGGCCAAAAATCCACAACAGCACCTCTTCGCTGATGGGGACCACCTCGAGCGATACCGGAAGCGTCACCCCGATGCACGCGGCGCCGCCGCCGCGCAGCGAACGCGCGCCGATATGCGGGTGATACCCCACCTCGTCCATGATGGCCAGAATGCGCGCACGCGTCTCGTCCGCCACGCCGTCTTTTTGGTTCAGCACCTTGCTGACGGTCTTGGCCGACACGCCCGCCTTCCTGGCAATGTCATAGATGGTCAGATGCCTGGCACGTGTCACGGCTCTCGCACGCCCTCTCCCCGTACAACCGGCTTCCCCTGGTACGTATCCAGCAAACAGCATACCCGAACACCCCCGCGCGGTCAAAACCGCCCCCCGCCAGGACAATCGCACTGAATGCGCCCCGCACACATGGTTACGTGAGACGGGTCGTTTGTGACCCCATCCGCGCGCAGGCCTGCTGGCTTCCTGCGTGCGCGGGAAAGCCGTTGGAAAACGCCGTTTCCTGCGGACATCTGCATTTTCTTTTGGCGAATGCGTTGACTTGGGGCAGGTAGCGAGTACCTGCTCCTCCGGCGAACTGACGGTTTCCATCTGGTTTTCGTGCGATTGCCTTGCCACCCCCGCCGCTGCCCATCGTCTGACGGCCCCTCCGACGGGCAGGAACGAGACCGGACAACGGGCCCCCGCGAACCTGAACCTTCTCTGGTTCAGTGTAGTAATAGGTTACCCATTGCTAATATAAAGACAGCCATCTATTCCCAGCATCAGAGTAAAAAGCCATCCAATGTTGACTTTTTTGAGGAGGACTGGTACCATTGGGTTGGTAATCGGTTACTGCAGAAACCGGTTGTCCTGGACACGCTGACGCATTGACGTATTGGTATGAAAAGGGAGAGCAACCATGCACAAAAAGGGATTTACTCTAATCGAACTGCTCGTGGTCATCGCCATCATCGGCATCCTTGCCGCCATACTTCTTCCGGCGCTGGCCCGGGCCCGCGAAGCCGCGCGCCGCGCGAGTTGCGCGAACAACCTCAAGCAGTTGGGTCTCATGTTCAAGATGTATGCCAACGAAGCCAGGGGCGAGAAATGGCCCACCCTCTCTATGTATGGAGAAGGGAACGAATCGGACGGACTCGCGTTGTGCGATGACCCTTGGAACGGGCACATCTTCTTCGAGGGGTCGCAGGTTTACCCCGAGTACTTGACCGACGCCAACGTGCTGATCTGCCCGTCGGATTCGGCCGGCGCGGAAGCCGTCGAGAGAAAGTGGCGCGTGGACGACGATCCGGCGCGTGAACTGCTGCCCTGCAAATTCAATTCGACGTCCTACGTCTACATGGGCTGGGCGATTAGCGAGAACATGGTGACGTGGCCCGGCGGCGATGTGAACGCCCCCGTTTTCTCGAACGTCTCCGCGTTTCTTGATACCGACGGCGATGTAGACCCTGCGCTGGTCATTCCGGCCATGATGGGCGCCGGGCTGGACCCGAGTGGTCTCGCGGCCTTGTACATGGTGTGGGGCGCCATAGACGACAACCTGGCCAACAGCCATCTGGCCGACGAAGACGTCAATGTGCAGAGCGTGCTCACCGTGGCCGGTATGGGGGCGCTGTTCCAGGCCGGAAGCCCGGCGACGGTCTATCGGCTGCGGGAAGGCATCGAGCGTTTCTTCGTTACGGACATCAACAACCCGTCCGGCAGCGCCCAGGCTCAGAGCAGCATCTGGGTGATGTGGGACATCACCAGCGTCGACGTCGATCAGTTCAACCACGTTCCCGGCGGCAGCAACGTGCTCTACATGGACGGCCACGTCGAGTTCGTGCGTTTCCCGGACAAGATGCCGGTCTGCCGCGCCCTGGCCCTGATCATGTAACGACGCCAGTTAGTCTATCGCCGGCCTCCAGGTCGCACCACAGCAGCCCCAAGCAGACCAAGGAGGCGATTCGAGCCGCCGCTCTCATGCGGCGGCTCGTTTTTTTGCGCGGGCCGCCCGCAAGCGCAGCCCCACAGCGTGATAATGCGCCCGGCCACGGGACCGAGATCAGAACGCGATGGTCTTGAACTGGGGCAGGTGGGGCTTGTTCCCGCGGAACATCTCGGCCACCATCCGTTTGATTTCGGCGAGGGAGAGCACGGCCGCCGTTAACGGATCGTAGGCGATCGCCTGGAACACCCGTTTGGGGTCGCCGGTGAGGCATCCCTCGACGGCCAACTCCTCCGAAGCGATGGCGGCGTTTGTGAGGGCCGCGCATTGCGGGGGCAGCGCCCCCACGTGAATCGGGTTGAGCCCGCGGCGGTCGGCCAGCACGGGCACCTCGACGCACGCGTCCTGCGGCAGGTTGGTGACGAGGCCGGTATTGGGGACGTTGCCGTTGAATTTGCAGGGGTCGCCGCCCATCCGGGCGTTGATGATGTTCGAAGCGTATTCATGGCCGCGTTCGAGCGGGAACGGCGCGCCATCGGCAAACCACTGCCTGACCTCGCCCTTCCACGTGCGCTCGCGTCTGCGGTATTCATCGAGAATGTACGCGTAATGACCCGGATTCCATCCCGTGCCGGTCGTGCAGTACTTCTCAATCAACTCGGGGCGTTTGCGGAACCACCAGTTGTATTCGGAGTTGTGCCCGCTGGATTCGGTGACGTAGTAATCGAGGTGCAGGAACATCTCATTGCGCACCTGCTCGGTATTGAGCACGTTCTTGCGGCGCATCGCTTTGCGGATCAGCGGATACGCGTCCCGGCCGTTCCACCGGTATTCGATGAACCACGAGAGATGGTTGATCCCCGCGCAGACGTAGGTGATCTCGTCCATGGGCGCGCCGATCCACTCGGCGAGCATGGCGGCCGTGCCCTGAACGCTGTGGCACAGCCCCGACACCTGCACCGTCGTTGCGCGCTGCATCGCCCGGCACAGCATCGCCATCGGATTAGTGTAATTCAGCAGCAGCGCATTAGGACAATGGCGCTCGATGTCCCGGCAGATGTCGAGCATGACCGGAATGGTGCGCAGGGCGCGGAAAATGCCGCTCGGACCCCGCGTATCGCCGACGTTCGTGTTTACCCCGTACTTCATCGGGATCAGAATGTCGTGCTGCCAGACCTTCACGTCGCCGCAGAGGATCGTGCACAACACGGCATCGGCGCCCTTGAGGGCCGCCGCGCGGTCCAGAGTGGCTTCGACCTTCGCGGGATAGTTGCCCCGTTCCACGATGGACGTGCACGCCCGGTACGCGAAATCGAGGCGCTCCGGGTCGATGTCCATGAGCGAAATCGTTGCGTCCCGCAGCAGCGGAAAGGTGAGAATGTCGCGCACAAGCCCCCGCGTGAAGCCCAGGCTGCCGGCCCCGATGAATGCGATCTTAGCCATGGTGAACCTCCGGAATGTTGCCGTGCGATCCCGCGGAACGCCCTCCGCGAACACGCGGCCGCGTTCCGCGACGGACCCTCCCCCGAACCGTCGAGCCGCGATTATGCCCCATTCCCTTCGCGGGATAAAGCGCGCGGCCGCTCTTCCGAACGGCACCGCAGGCGTCGAATGTGAACCGGCGAACGTTCAGCCTGGAGATCAGTTGCGCGCCCAGATGGAGTCCCGTCAGGGACGAAAGAAAACGGGAAGAACGCCGCGCCCAGATTGAGTCCCGTAGGGACCAAGGAGAATGACCTCGGGTCTAGGCCCGGGGATCAACGTTGCGCCCGAATTCAGCCCCGTAGGGACGGCAGATAATAGCCCACCACTTCAGTGGTGGGTGCGCCCGTATCCCTCAAACCACGAGTCCCGTAGGGACGAAAGAAAACGGGATGAACCCGCGGTCCGATTGAGTCCCGAAGGGACGACAGAGAATAGCCCCGGGTTTCAACCCGGGGATTCACGTCGCACCCAGGTTGAGTCCCGGAGGGACGACAGAGTCCGCATCATATCGCAGATGCATCTGGGATCTCACTCGATCCCGAGCCGCTTGAGAAACGTCAACAAGTCCTCTTTGCCCGTTTTGTGATGATGGTACGCGGTCTGACCGTTCATCTATCGGACGGCGTCTTCGACTCTGCCGTCCCTACGGGACTTGGGGTCTTTGGGGTTGCCTGGACCCCGGGTTGAAACCCGGGGCTATTTTCTTGCGTCCCTGACGGGACTTACTCTGGGCGCGC
>ENA-UOUL01000275-UOUL01000275.1-bioreactor-metagenome-genome-assembly--contig:-NODE-275-length-89954-cov-80.987149_pt1 | contig 89954 bp, 87 predicted proteins | sample MGYA00249838_ERZ747220 | MGnify/ENA primary metagenome ERZ747220 (study PRJEB28778, sample SAMN05720191) | bioreactor metagenome | isolation source: Anaerobic biogas reactor | place: USA:Washington... | reverse complement strand
GTTACTGATTAGCCGTGAAAATTGGATCGGGGTAGACGCTGAAGCGGCTTAAAAAGGATACTTTTTCAGCGGTCTCGAACCGTCCCCTTGACACCCACTGTTTGAAATTAAAAACCTTAATTGTTTATAAACAATTTCAGTGTCAATCTCTTTGTCTTTAGAAAGCCCTATCGTAAAACCATTATTCTGGTCCTGAATATATGCATCGTTATCACAACGCAACACATCAAAGGCAGGAAATCCACTGAATTGTTTAATCGTTTCTTTAAACAAACATATTTGTTTCTCAACTTCAATTGGATAAATACATTCAACTTCTCCGATATAACCATTTTCAGTCATCCAAATCATTACACTTTGTGCTATCCTGAATGGCTTACAATCATCAGACATCATTCCAGAAACAATATTATAGGTTCTTACCTCTGGTATATTTGTAATTTGTATATCTGTCTCTTCTATTCTAATAGCTAATAATTTTATCATCTCATCACCTACTTTCCAAAGCTAGAAGGCCATATTCCGACGATTTCAGAGGAAGATAAAATAGATTGTAGAGCTTCCCTTTATTTACATAGCTAAGTAGTCAAGATAAGTGATGACTCTATGCAAAACACTTGCATTTTGCTTTAGACTAATGCCGGAATTCCCATTGCTGCCAACAAGTCCTTCTTCGTAGACCATGTTATTTTCTATTTTTTGTTTAGCATCTAGTTCCATCTGCATTTCCTGAATCACTTCTGGATTCAATTTTAAAGTCCTGGGATTCTTATAATTCCTAACCGCAACTTCTTTTCCCGCTTTGTTTGCAACAATATACGTCGGGCCAGGTTGTCCAAGCATTATTACTGAACATTCTTTAGCATCAATATTGTTTTCAACTGCAACTTGATTGATCATAGGGCTTAAGGAGCCGCCAAAATCCCATACCCAATCTCCATTCACAAGGGTAACCCTAAGGTCAGTGACCGGGGTTCCGTTTACTTCAACCGGGAATGCATACCATGCTACCTGCTTAAGTTGTTCTATCATGCTCTTACCTGGCTGAACAGCGTATAAGTTATAAATAATAATCGGTTCACCCAAAGATGCTGCTTTAACATCTTCTGCATTTTTAAAATAGCTATCGTTTTCAATATTGTTCGCTAAATCCTCCATCAGCGACGGGAATACTTTATGAGCGTATGCCTCTGCTTGATGAGCTGGATCTACTGCATATACTACCCCACATACTAACAAGAGTGCGATGGTACACATAACAGTTATTAATATCATATTCCTTCTTTTCATTAATAAAGTCTCCTCTCTTTAGCTAAAGTCGAATATGCTATGTCTCCAGTTCCAAGTGGAGTTTAAGAAATCTCCACTTGAATAGTTTGACCAACTAGTAGTATGGTCATCACCGTCTTGGGGTTCAAAATATTTGACTTTATCACCAAGTAATCCATCGCTCCAACCAACAGCTAATTCTACATGACCCATTCCAGATGTCGGTCCAAAAGCAGACCATACCATATTTCCATTATTAATTTGGGATCTTAAACCATCCCATGTAAGTCCATTTGATTGGAGTGAAGTTGGAACACCCCAGTTATTTATGGCATCGCGGGCTTCCCATGGTGTAGCTGATCTACTTAGAGGAGCATCATAAGGGCAGTCATTGTCTGGAGTACATTGTAATTTATGATTGAAATTAACCCAGTGAACAATAGCTTGCATACTCGGTGAATCCGAAGCATACTTATCAAGAATTACATAATCGCAACATGCCCAGCACCAATTGCTGCCATCTGGCTGCTGATAATTATTAGTATGAGAGACAAAATACAAAACCATCTGCATTCGCAGGAATTACGGCAATTGATGTTAGAAGAAAGGCAAGTGCAAAGACACTTAATAATCTTTTCATCAGTTGAAAACTCCTCGTACAATAAGTTTTGCAAACAGATTTAAATTATCTGTAACTATTATTTGCCTCAGAATTGTCGTGTTGGAATGACTTTTTACCTGTCGCTTTTCCCACCAGCTAAATGCTGTGGTTTTACCAAAGCCCATCGGAGCGATAACTGTGGTGAGGGGATGGTTGTTGATCTCGTTCAAGCGATGCTTTAATCGCTCGGTGATAAAAATTCGGTTTAAGTTAGGATAATTCATAAAACTACCTCTTTTCTTTCCTGGGCACTGGTGAACTTTGGTTATGTTAAGTTTTCGGGAGCCTTTCTAAATTATTTTTTAAAAAGCTATTGGAATTCTCCTTTATTCATATCAAATAGCCGGATATGCAAATACTTCCATCTCTAAATTTGTTTTCTTGTCTGCTACACATAAAAGTACTTCGTATATTCCTATATCCGGGGCAAAGAATTGGAGTGCAAATGGTAATTTGAGGGTTTTGAATACCAGCAATAAGAATTTCCCTGATGGAGTTCAGGTTGGAGGGGCCTCCCGCTATATATTACGACCTCGCTCTGCCGCACCTAATTTGTGTCTGAAAAATAAAACAGGGGTAATTTTTTCCCGGATTGTTTACATTACTTTTCTTTTATTTTTCAGGTTCAGGATTAAGCTGATTTCTCCCTGACCACGATTAGTTCGGCGCGCTATCTCACTTATACTAAATCCCTGCTCATACAAACGGGCAACCTCATAATGCAAGTTTGCCTGCTTTAGCTGGTTTGCCATATATATCTCTTCATTTTGATCTGCATCTATATGCTCAATAGTTGGTTCAATATTTAATTTAGAGATAAGACTAACCTCTGAATCTGTAGAACTAATTTTATTATTGCAATAATCTATAAAAGCCTCCGTTGGTCTTTGGTCAGAGTATATTCTGTCATCGGAAGATAATATATTCCTGCTTACCTGGGCCTGGGTCTGGATATCTGTAACAATCTGATCTGATAATTGCAAAGCGGTTGCCATTAAGTTTTCCAGGTCGGTTTTTACTGCCAGGCTTTCATCAACTGTTTTTTCAATCTGTTCCCTGGCCATTTCAATATGCTCTCTCTGTTGATATAAAACAACTAAATTCAGGATTAGCAAAACCAGTAGAACTCCTAATAAAAAGTTTGTAATTTTAATTCACCACCTTTTCAGGCTTTGATATCAATGTTGTGTCCACGATGTTGATCTTTTAATAATTCTTCCTCGATAGGGTCTTCTTCAATTTTATCCTGTCTTTTTTTCTTTTTGCGTTTTTCTTCCTCTTCCTGTTTATCTCGAATAAGAGCAGTCTCACTGCGTAAATTCTGGCTGACGGTTTTACTGTTGGTTTCTGTTTGTTGCATTATTTGCTGGGCAAACTGTTGTTGCCGGTTACTTTGTTCCGTTTTTTCTGCTTGCTGAATCTTTGCTACATCGCCAACTTTTTGTACGAGAACCTGCATGTCAATGCTTCGAATTGTCATATCGGCACCTCCTTTAACGCAGCGATGTAAGCCTCACATCTCCTTCATCGAGAATAAATTCCGAATATTTAATAGGGTCATTAACCGTATATATCGAATGACCTATACTTATACGCACTCCCGGATAAGCCATTTCAAGCACTCTGACGCGAGCTGCATGAGCGCGTTCAAACTCTGCCTCCAAGAAACTAATTCTTTCATCCATTGCCGCCAGTTCCTGTCTTAAGGTTTTAAATTCATCCAGCATTTTAATTAAGGCCAACCTTTTGCTATCTGGAAGGTTTTCTGTAGATATCCCGCTTCTCTGATATATTTGCAGGTTGTGATTTAAAGCGTCCAATTGCTTGCACTTCTCATTTCTCTGCCTTATTAACTGTTGATATTCTTCCCGATAATAAGGATTAATCCCCACCTCAACCGTGGTTTGTGTAGCCAGTTGGGATCCCAGTACCTTGGCCTCAACCACATAGGAGGCCTGAATAACCCCCCCTACTATGGTTGCCCGGCGTTCACTTACTTTTACACTGCCTCCGGCTTTAATATACGACTGCATTATGGCTTCAGCTATAATTACATCGCCGCCTGCTTCCACTCGTGAATTTTCTACAAAACGGGCAGTAACATCTTTTTCTGCCTTGACATAGCCTTTTATTCCTGTGGTTATACCGCCTTTAACAATTATACTGCCTCCGGCAGTTATTTCCGCTCCTTCAATGAAGCCATTGACCTGAATGTCTCCCTCTGCTTTTACTTTAAATCCGCTGGCAACATTGCCAATAATAATAATATCGCCAATAAAATCAACATTTCCAGTGCCAAAATCAATATCCTGGGCTATGGTCAGAACCGGCTCGATTATTACTTTTCCATCCACAATATTTACATGGCCATCACAGGTAGCATACAGCTTTAATTCCTGTTCATCAGCGACAGTATTTTTCCCCCGTGGCAACCTGTAGTCCCGTCCTTTTTTGGCAGCTATTTCTTTTCCAGTCACATCCATACCCGGAGTTCCATCGGTAGGGAGGATTCTTTCTACTAATAAATCACCGGTTTTAACATTATGAATCAGACCGAGGTCATAATAATTGGCATTCCCTTTGTCATCAACTTTAGGCCCGGTACGTTCCCTGGGTAATGGGAACTTGATAATCAGACGACCGTCTTCACCTGGTATTGCTCCGGTACCCCTTGCTATCAGAATTTTATCATTCCAATTTTTTTCCTGCAAAGCTTCCTCAATGGCATGCTCTAAAATATTATGCACTACTCCCAAATCAGCCAAAGCCTTCATTACCTGTTCCCGGGTACAGGCCAGGCCTTTACCAACTGGCGATGTTACCTCTATAAATGCCTGCATCTTAGCTGGCCCAAATGTTACACGCACTTGCCCATCAATTTTTACATCAGCTTCTGACACGTTTCTTCCTCCTTTTAAACCAACAAGTGCTTCTTTTTGCTTAAGCTACCTCTCAGTCTTAAAATTGCTTTAGTATGTAATTGAGAAATCCGTGATTCCGATAAGGAGAGAGTAATGCCAATTTCTTTTAAAGTTAATCCTTCATAATAATATAAATAAACCACCATTTTTTCTTTTTCCGGAAGACGGGATATGGACTTGGATAATAACTCTTTTACTTCTCCGAGTTCCAACATACTTAATGCATCAGGTACATCTTCTTCCTGCAGCATTTCAACTATGCGTCTTTTCTTTTCTTCTCCGTCTTTTCCCGGTAAAAACTCATCTAATGATATTATCGTAGTTGCGGCAACATCCTTTAATAAAATATAATAATCCTGTAAGGAGATACCCATTTCTGCAGCAATCTCATTATCAGTTGCTGCTCTGCCCAACTCACTTTCTGCTTTAGCATACGCTTTTTCCAGTTCTTTGCCTTTTTGTCTTATTGATACCGGTACCCAATCCATGGATCTTAATCCATCAATCATTGAACCACGAATACGAGTAATAGCATAAGTTTCAAATTTAATATTTCGTTGGGGATCAAATTTCCCAATGGCATCTATCAGGCCTTCTATGCCATATGAAATCAATTCGTCAACTTCCACAACTGATGACAAATTGATAGCCAGACGGTTAGCCACATATTTAACAAGATGAGCATAGTGAACGATAAGTTCGTCTCTGGTCTCCAGGTCATTATTCTCTTTATACCTAATCCAAACTGAACTCATGTCAGTTTTCACTACAGCACTCTCTCCCCATGTCCAATAGTTCTTACCAGTAAATCTCCGGTTTCCGGGTCAAAGGTTATAGTCCTGCCATGATTGCCTCCAGTGTCTGAGGCCAATAATTTTATATTATGCTTTTTAAGAGCTTCTTCTACTGCCTGAGCATTACGGGCTCCAATTTTCATAATGTCATTATCACCGGAAAACTTAAACATTTGGGCTCCACCAGCAATTTTAGCCTGTAAACGCGAAATAGATGCTCCTTGTTTTTGCATCTCTTCTATAACCATCTCCACAGCACTATCTGCAAATTTCGCCCGGTTTTGAGGATTCTTTGCCTGTATACTGGATGGCAGCATAATATGAGCTAAACTGGCTAATTTAATATTTTTGTCTATAATACAAATACCAATACACGAACCAAGCCCGGCAGTCATCAGTTTATCCGGTGGCCGGGCAATCTTCAAATCAGCCATTCCTACCTGAATAATGTTGCTCATTAAAAATTCACTCCAAGCGCTGATAAGATAACACTCAGTGATTCAGGCTCCGGTAATAGAAAAAAATGCCCGACTACATCAACGTCTTCTTTTCTAAACTGTGTTTCCAGGAGCAGAACATGATCAGCTACCTGTCCAAACTGAGCCAGGATTGCGTCCAGAATAGCTCCCGCCATATCCATACCCAAAGCAGGAACTGATGGTAAAAAACTCAACTGAGTAAACATCGCCAATGAATTCAAATAGGTAGCAGAAATTATATTCCCCAGTTCCATCATAGCAGATATATCCATATCATTTAAGTGTTCCGGATTCGTAGTGTTTAATGGTTTGCCTATCAGCATATCAACCAGCAGGCAGGCATTTTCAATAGGCAACAAGAACAAAATATTAAGCGGAGCTGAGCCGGAGACATTAAGATATATTCCTACTACATATTTTTCTGCGCCCCCAATTAAATCTGCTACATCTTCAAATGGCAGAATACTGACCTGGGGGACATCCATATCTATTTTCGAATTTACCATTTGCGCTAATGCAGTAGCCGCATTTCCAGCCCCAATATTACCTATTTCTTTTAATGCATCCAATTGGATACTGGATAATTCATTAAAATTATCTGACATTATCAATCACCGCCAGTCTATCATTCAAATATCTTAAATAAATCCAGCAGTATAAGTAATCTGCCTTCAAATTTTGCTATACCTTTTATATGTTCGACTTCAATTGAGCCATATACTTTAGAGGTTGCTTCCACTTCATCTTTTTTGATTTTGAGGACTTCCGACACTTCATCAACCAGAATTCCAACTTTTAATTCATCATATTGAAATACTATTATGCGTTTATCTTCCTCATTTCCGGATGCCTGCAGATTAAATCTGGTGTGTAAATTAAAAATTGGGATTATGTTGCCCCGAAGATTAATTACCCCTTCTATATGTCTTTCACTACGGGGTATCCTGGTGATATTCAATAGTCGGTTAATATCCTGTACATACACTATTTCAACTGCATATTCTTCCTCACCAAGCTTAAATGCTACTACTTGAATCTCTTCACTGTCAAATACTGGTTGTTCATTGTCAGTAACCAATGCCTTTTCCATTTCATTGCCCTCCCTTTAAAACAGAGTAGCTATATCCAATATCAAACGTACATTACCGTCTCCGGCTACTATGGCTCCAGCGATCCCCGGAACTCCGGTCAGTAATTTCCCCAGTGATTTAATGACAATTTCCTGCTGTCCAATCAAAGAATCAACTACCAATCCAATCTGTTTATCCGCCCGACGCACAACCACAACATACATATCATCACCGGTTGCTTCGGCAGGCACTTCCAGTAACCCGGCCAGACGATACAAAGGCAATACATTACCACGCAACATAATAACTTCCTGGTTTTGTATCATCTTAATGTCAGCTTCGGTAATTTTGGTAGTCTCATCTACTGAGCCAAGGGGAACTGCATAGATTTCATCCCGTACTGATATCATTAACGCCTGTATGATTGCCAGAGTTAAGGGTAGTTTAATTTTAAATTTGGTTCCCGTTCCGAGTTTGGATTCAACATTAATTTCACCATTCAGGGCCTCAATTTTGTTCTTAACTACATCCAGTCCGACTCCTCGCCCCGAAATGTCGGTTACCTGGTCTGCGGTACTGAAACCAGGCATGAATAATAATTCGATATCTTCTTCCCGGCTCATCTCTTCCGCTTCACGAACACCAATTAACCCCTTTTCTATAGCCTTTTGTTTAATGCGTTCCGGATCTATACCCGCACCATCATCTTCTACTTCTATGTAAACATTGTTTCCTTCGTGTCTGGCCCGCAACATTAGAGTGCCTCTGGTGGGCTTGCCAAATTTAACCCTTTGGGCAGGTAATTCTATGCCATGATCAATCGCATTCCTTAGCAGATGGATCAGTGGATCTCCAATTTCATCTATAACTGTGCGATCCAATTCTGTATCTTTACCTTCTATCAAAAAATCAATTTCTTTATTTAGATCTTTGGATAAATCACGAACCATACGGGGAAAGCGGTTAAATACCTGTTCTATGGGTACCATCCGCACTTTCATCACTACTGACTGCAAATCACCACTGATACGATCAATCTGCTCAATAGTTTCATTTAAGTCGGAGAGTTTTTCAGTAGCTCCAATCTGTTCCAGACGACCTTTATGCATTACCAGCTCACCAACCAGATTCATTAAGTTATCCAATCGGTCAATGTCCACCCGGACTGTTTGTTTGGTTTTACTAACCTTTTTCCCGGCTACCATGTTATCCACATCTGCTATAGCTTCGATTTCAGGCTTTTCCGGTTCTGTGTCAGCCGACAAACTTTCAACCTGAATTTCGGTTATACTGAAAACCGATATTTCAGAAATTGATTCCAGACGTTTGATAATACTGTCACTGTCGGTTTTACTAATAATCAACATATCAAAGTAATCTTCAAACTTGCCTTCCTCCAGATCCTGAGCACTGGGGATGGATTTGATTACCTCACTGTCTTCTTCAATGGCCTTAAAAACCATAAATGCTCTAACTGATTTCATTAATGAATCAGGTGCTACCTCTACACGCAGGTTTAATACTTTGAAGTCTCGAACGTCGGCTTCCCGCAGCACGGTCAAATCATAATCACTGAACTTGAATACTGATTCCGTGTTCTCCGTTGATTCTTCCGGCAGATTATCCGGACTTATAATTTCATTCTCCTCTATATCCAAACTATCGGTACTGCCACTTTTTATACTTTGTAATATGTAAATTAGATCACTGTTATCAAGTTCACCATTTCCACTGGTTTCAATTTGTTCGATAATAGTCTGAATACGGTCAAAGCATTTAAAGATAGCATCAATGCTCCTGGTATCAACCTGCAAGGTTCCTTCTTTAAAATCAACCAGCACATCTTCCATGTGATGGGTTAAATCTGCCAGGTCTTCAAAACCCATAGTTGATGACATACCCTTTAATGTATGCGCGGCTCTGAATATTTCATTCAGCGCTGCTATATCCCGGGAGTTTTTTTCCAGATCAAGTAATTTTTGATTTAAGTTGCCCAGGTGCTCCTTGCTTTCTTCCAGGAAAATGTCAAGGTATTGTGACATATCCATTTTCATTAAATAACACCTCCCTTAATATTCATAAATCTTGGAATGTTTATTATAAAAGCATATTCACTATCGCCTTACTAATTTCAGGTAATGGCACTACTAAATCAACCTGTCCGGTTTCAAAAGCTGCCTTGGGCATACCATAGACAATAGAGGTTGATTGATGTTCAGCAATTATCTTGCCACCGCGGCGTTTAATTGCCAGTAAACCTTCACTTCCGTCACGCCCCATACCAGTCATTATTACACAGACTATATGAGACCAGAACTGTTGTGCTGCAGAATCAAACATGACATCTGCTGCCGGTCTTAATCCGCCCCGCGGCTCTGATTTATTCAGACTTACCTGTAATGTTTTAGGGGCAGGAGTACAAACAGTTAAATGAAAATCACCCGGGGCTATATAGGCACAACCTGGAACAATTGTTTCACCATGCTCGGCTTCCTTCACCCGTATTTGTGACAGCGAATCCAATCGTTCTGCCAGCGAACGGGTAAAACCCGGGGGCATATGTTGAACGATCAAAACTGCAGCATCCAGGTTACCAGGTAATTCCGGCACTACTTGATGCAAAGCTTTAGGGCCTCCGGTTGAAGTGCCAATTAACACTAATTTATTAAGTTGGCGGCCGGCAACCGCCTTTTTGGCAATCTTTACCTCCGGTCGTGGTGCAGATACAACCTCCTTTATATTAAAATTCGTCAATTTTTTCTTTGTACCTGCTGCAGTTTTAATTTTTCTGATAATATCGTCTTTTACGGACTCAATATCTAAAGAAATATGTCCGGATGGCTTGGCAATAAAATCAACTGCACCCAATTGCAGCGCTTTTACGGTTTGTTCGGTTCCGGTTTTAGTTACACTGCTTAACATTATTACCGGCAGCGGATTTATCTCCATAATCTTACCCAAAGCTGTTAATCCGTCCATATTAGGCATTTCAACATCCAATGTAATAACATCTGGCTTTAGTTCACGAACTTTATCCAAAGCATCCAGTCCATCACGCGCTTTGCCAACAACCTCCAATTCCGGATCATCATCAATAATGTCAGCAATCACTTTACGCATAAATGCAGAGTCATCAACTACTAACACTCTTGTTTTTGGCATTAACATTCTCCTTTACTCTATAAGTCCCTTACGAATCCATTCCCTTTGTTTATCAAAAATAAATTTAAAGATTTTATCCCGCTGAGCTTCAGTAATATCTTCATATCCAACGGCAACCTTGAATCTTTTTAAGCAGTCAATTTCCTCAATGGATACTCTGACAACTTTTGCTGTACATCGAATTATCTCCTCATCATTAAGTGTAATTTCCAATTCCAGCTGGTTACTTCGCAGCAGTTCATGCGGAGTAATAAAGAGGAGTCCACCTGCACTTATATCTATGGTATAACCCTGAATTATCGGAGTGATATTATCCGTATCCAACAACTGATATCTAAGCGGAAGATTGATTGATAATCTTACATATTCACGTTTTTGTTGAACAGATTTTATTCCAGAGGGTTTTTCCACAATTAAAAGGGGAATTGGGTTTGCCCGTCGGCTGACTACCCTGGTTTCAAACATATAATTAAATTGTTTTATCCTGAATATAACCTGAATAGGTTGGCCTGGTCTGATATTTATAAGAATACTGTTTTGAATTGGAGCCGCCAGAGATAAATACTCCGTGCCAATATCTTCAATCCGACTGGGATATTTTAATACTCCTTTGTCACGATTATTTTCATCAATTAACTCTATCTCAATAAGTTGATTGGTTTTTAATTTACTGACATCCAAATATAACAACTCCTCAACAATTTAACGGCCCATGACGATGCGTTTAAAAAAGTTTCTTATGCCTTTGTTGGCTGGTTCATAGCCGGAAGGATCTTCACTTCTGCTTTGCAATATTCTATCAGCAATATTATCAATACTCCGAGCAGCTTTACTACGCGGATAAAGTTGTATAAATGGCTGTTGCTGTCTGATACCTTCGCCTACCATTTCATCATTGGCAATATAGCCCATCGGAATAAGATTTATTTGCAAATATTTCTGACATACCAGTTTTAATTTTTCAGCAACCAGAATACCTTCGGAGTCGTCTGCCACCCTGTTTACTACCAGAAACACCCGACCGGAATATTGGCTGCGGTCCAAAATTTTTATTACTCCGTAGGCATCAGTAATAGATGTGGGTTCAGAAGTAGTAATAATAATTGCATCATCGGCAGACAATAAAAAAGCAGTAACATTGCTGGATATACCTGCTCCGGTATCCAGAATTAAATAATCATATTCATTATCCAACTTACCCATGTCAACCAAAAGGCGTTTTAATTCCATACTGGAAAGATTAGCCAGCTCTTGAATGCCCGAACCTCCCGGTATAATCCTTAATCCTGACGGTCCGGTAATTGTAATTTCCTCAATTGATTTAGTACCCTGTACCAGGTTATAGAGATTATATTTAGGTAAAGCTCCCAACATTATATCAAGATTAGCCATGCCTAAATCAGCATCCATTAATAAAACTCGTTTACCTTTGGCGCTTAAGCTAAGGGATAGATTTAAAGCCAGGGTACTCTTTCCCACTCCGCCCTTACCGCTGCTGATGGCAATAACTCGTGCTCTGCGATTCTCACTGCGTAAATCTGTTTCTATCTGTTGGCGCATATTATAAGCCATTTCTCTTAATTTATCAGCTTGATCCTTCATAATATCTCATCCTTCCCCAAAAGCAATCTGGCCAGATTAAGCGCATCAGGTACTTCAATATCATCGGGTACACTCTGACCATTGGTAATATATGCTATGGGTTTTTTTATCTCATAGAGTGCATTTAATATCTGCCCATAACTAAAAGTCTCATCTATTTTGGTGAATATTACCTTGTCAACTCCTACCTGTTCAAATCGATTGTATATGGTTACTAATTCGTTGGTTTCTGTGGTAACACTTAATACTAGTATGGTTTCATCAGGTCGGGCAATTTCTACATATTGTTTCAGTTCATCTAATTGTTCCTGATTATAGGGACTTCTCCCGGCAGTATCAACAAAGACAATATCCATATGCTTATATTTCGCCAGAGCCTCCATAAACTCAACCGGTGAGAATACTACGCTTATAGGTATATCAATAATTTCTGCAAAAGTTCTTAACTGGTCAGCCGCGGAAATACGATATGTATCCAAAGTTATCAGAGCTGCTTTTTTCCCTTCCAGCAAGGTCATATTGGCTGCTAATTTTGCAATCGTAGTAGTTTTACCTACTCCGGTCGGGCCTACCAAAAATACTAATGTCGCCTTCCCCTGATTGATTAATTCAATCGGACTTACATCCTGCACATATTCCCGCAAGGTATGTAAACATACTTCCAGGGCCCATTTATTATCAACTGAATAATCTTTTGGTAATCTGGCTTCTACGCTGGCAGCTATTTGCAATGCAATTTGATGATTAACATTATTACGTATCAAAGCATTATAGAATAATTGAACCTGTTCGGATAAACCCCTCATAAGTTCAACCTCATATAACTTTGCTTTCATTTCACCCATAAGCAGATTCATTCTTTTAATTTCTTCAATTAATTCCGGTTCTTTAATACGATTTTCTTTTAATGGCGGTACAAAAGTTGTTGGTGCTTCGACTTTTGGCATAGACTGGGGCAGATCAATTTTACGAGTCCTGGCCAAATCACTGCTTACTTGTATTGTATCATCGATAGCTACAGTAATTTCCACCTGACTAGGCATAAATCTGGCTAACAGGGCATTGCGTTTAATCTGACGGGAATGAAGGATAATTGCATCCATTCCCATCTCTTCTTTTGCCAATTTAATGGCGGTCTGATAATCACGGGCCACAAATTTTTTAATTTTCATACTGCAACCATCCCAACCACTTCCACCTCAATATTTTGTTCTATTTCATTATAGGAGAGCACTACCAAATCAGCCATAAAACGATCTATTAAACGTTTAAGATAAATTCTAAGAATAGGTGCACAAAGTAATACCGGAGTTATCCCTTTGCGTATTAAATCATTGGACACCAACGCGATTTTATCTATCATATTTTGCGCAAATTCCGGTTCAACCGCCAGATAGGAACCAAAATCACTTTGTTGAACCGAGTCTCTTAAACTTTCTTCTACAGCCGGGTCAAGTGTTATTACTCTGATACGATTTTCTGCCCCCGAATACTGCCTGGTAATCTGGCGTTTCAGGCCTTGTCTGACATATTCCGTCAGTACATCTACATCACGGGTAACGCGGGCAAAGTCAGCCAGTGTTTCCAAAATGGTTACCATGTCCCGAATAGATACCTGTTCTTTTAATAAGTTCGATAATACCCTTTGTAATTCCCCTATACTCATTAGATCAGGAATAAGTTCATCTACTACAGCCGGGTTGGATTCCCTGATAAAATCAAGAATACTCTGGATATCCTGCCTGCCCAATAATTCAAAAGCATGATTCCTGATAACTGCAGTTAGATGCGTAGCCAATACCGAGGGTGGGTCAACTACTGTATAACCACTGATTTCCGCCTGTTCTTTCTGAGAAGTATCAATCCATCTGGCGGGAAGATTAAAAGCCGGTTCAACAGTATTAACTCCTACCAAATCAGCTTCATTCTCGATATTGGGACCAATGGCCAGATAGTTATCCAATAATAATTCGCTACTGGCAACATCTGCACCTTTTACCTTAATTATATACATATTGGGTTTGAGTTGCATGTTATCCCGAATACGAATTGGAGGTACTACAAATCCCAAATCAACTGCACATTGTCGTCTGATCATGACAATACGGTCCAATAAGTCCCCACCCTGTTCACTGTCTACCAACGGAATTAAACCATAGCCCAATTCCAGCTCCATCTTTTCAATCTGGAGTAATTCCATCACATTTTCCGGTTTTCTTATGTGTTCGGCTTCCTCTATATCTTCACTGATTTCTTCTTCCTTTTCTTCTCCAATTGCCCCGCGGGAAACAAAATACATAAAACCAAACAAAGCTGCCAGAGTATACATAGGTAGCCTTGGCATGCCGATGGTTCCCAGGATCAAAAGTATTATGGCTGCCAAACCCAGTGCCTTGGGATAAGCAAAAACCTGCAGCGATAATTCTTTCCCCAGGCTAAAAGTCGATGCACTGCGAGTTACCACAATGCCCGTAGCAGTTGAAATAAGTAAAGCAGGAATTTGCGTTACTAAACCATCACCTACCGTCAGAATAGTATATATTTGTACAGCTTCTGATGCTTCCAGGCCTCTTTGCATCATACCAATCAATAATCCGCCTACAATATTAATAATAACAATAATAATGCCGGCAATGGCATCACCTTTAACAAACTTGCTGGCACCATCCATTGCTCCATAAAAATCTGCTTCGCGTTGAATTTTTTCCCGGCGGTTACGAGCCGTTGACTCATCAATAAGACCCGCGTTAAGATCCGCATCAATAGCCATTTGTTTACCCGGCATAGCATCCAATGTAAATCTGGCTGCTACTTCCGAGACTCTTTCTGCGCCTTTGGTTATAACGATAAACTGGATAATAACCAGGATCAGAAATATAATAAATCCGACTACCGGATTGCCCCCAATTACGAATTGACCAAAAGTGGCAATTACTTCTCCGGCCTGTGCATTAAGCAGTATTAACCGGGTCGAGGATACATTCAGCGCTAATCTAAATAAGGTCATAACCAGGAGAAGGGAGGGAAATACAGAAAATTCCAGCGGATCAGTATTAAACATGGAAACCATCAAAATAATTAAGGCAAAAGATATATTAAAAGTTAACAAAATATCCAGCAGTACAGTGCTCATAGGAATAATCATCATTAACACAATGCTGATTACCATGAATGCAACTATAACATCACTGTACTCGGTTATTCTTTTTAACCAGGGCATACGTTCCTGCATTTATTTCCTCCCGGTTAGAGAACTTTTTTTTGCTGTTGATAAACAAAGGCTAATACTTCAGCAACTGCCTGATATAATTCCTCCGGAACCAGTTGACCTATTTCCAGTCCGTAGTACAATGTACGGGCCAGTAGTGGATTTTCCACGATAACCACTTGATGTTCCCTGGCTACTTCCCGAATTCTTAAGGCCATATAATCCTGTCCCTTGGCAATAATCAGCGGAGCATCCATAGTTCCATAATCATACTTTAACGCTACCGCAAAATGAGTGGGGTTGGTGATAACTACATCTGCAGTGGGGACTTCAGCCATCATTCTTCGCATAGCTGCCTCACGCTGAATTTGTCTTTGCCGGGACTTAATCATCGGGTCCCCTTCAAGCTGCTTATATTCCTGTTTCACATCATATTTGCTCATTTTCAGGGATTTTTCATGTTCATACCATTGATAGATATAATCGAGAACACCAATAATCAGGAATACGACCCCTACTTTTAATGCCAATTCCAGAATTATAGCCAGAATTACTTCCAGAGTTAATCCTAATTCCATATCCACAAATCGGGGGAATATATAAAAGTGCTTCCTTAAAACCGTGTATACTATGTATCCGGTAATAACTATTTTGCCTAATGATTTAACCAACTCAACCAGAGCACGTTTTGAAAATATTCGTTTAAATCCTTCCACCGGATTTAACCTTTCCATTTTGGGGGTCAGGGGATCGGCGCTGAATATAACCCCCACCTGCAGATAGGTTATTAATAACGCTGCCACCAAACATGCCAACATTATGACACCGGCTAATACAGCCATTATATACAGGGACTCATATAACATGGTCATAACATATTCGTGGCTAAAATCTACTATGGTCCTGTCCAGCAAATATGTAACTGTAAATGATCTCAAGGTACTTATAATATAAGGAAATGTAAAATAAAAGGCAGCAAAGCCGACTAACATTATAACGGCAGCATTTAAATCGGTGCTTTTAAATACCTGCCCTTTTTTACGGGCTTCCTCACGACGACGCGGAGTAGCTTTTTCAGTTTTTTCTCCGGTATCGTCTTCAGCAAATAGCTGCAGATTAATTAATAAGCGTTCTGTTTCATCCATACTCATATCCCCATCAGAATTACTGCTCTGTCTATATAGGCAAAAAACCTGAAAAACAGGATATTAAACACCCATACATAAACTGGTAATAAAACGAACAACATGAATATTCCCACCAGTATTTTTAAGGGCAACCCAACAATAAATACATTCATCTGGGGAACCGTTCGGGCAATAAAACCCATAGCTATATCAGTTGTAACTACTGCTATAACAATAGGAGCAGCAATCTTGATCGCAATAATAAACAGATAAACGGTAATCTCAAAGATCAGGTCATATAACCCCTTGTCCAACCTTACTCCTAAAACCGGAATAATCTTATAGCTTTGCACTATGGCCTGTAACAGGTAATGATGACCATCCATGGCCAGATAAATAAGCAGCGCTATGGCCTGTGTAAAGTTACCCATCAGGGGAATCTGGGTACCTGATTGTGGATCAACCACATTGACAATACCAAATCCCATTTGCATATCCATTAACTGACCTGCCAACTGAATAGCTCCCAAGGCAACATAAGCTACAAAACCTATAGTAAAGCCGATAAATATTTCAACCACCATGGCCGCCAGGAATAACCCCGGAGTGTTTGGTTCAACAAAATATTTTATCGGCACAAAGTATGAAAGTGTTGCCGCCAGAAGTACTATAATTAATGCTTTTACTCTTCCCGGCATTTGCCTGCTGCTAAAGATAGGAGCTACCAGAAATAAACCGGTTATCCGGCTTAATAATATAAGAAATCCCTCCAATGCAAATGGCACTTTGGTTCATCTCATTTCTTTTATAATCCAATCATTTGGGGAATAGCAGAATATAGATTAATTGTAAAAGTAGTAATCACATTAAGCATCCAAGGGCCAAATATAAGCAAAACTATCAGAACTATTGCTATTTTAGGCACAAATACCAGCGTCATTTCCTGAATCTGGGTAGTAGCCTGCAAGATACTGATCAGTAATCCGGTAATTAAGGCAGCCCCAAGTATGGGAGCAGAAACTAATAACACAGTAAGTACTGCCTGGTTGGCTATGCCAAGAACAATATCTTCGTACAAAGTGGTACCCCCTTATTTAAAACTTAAAACTATCGACTGAATAACCAGGTTCCACCCATCAACCAGCACAAATAACAATATTTTAAAAGGTAACGATATCATCATGGGAGGAAGCATCATCATCCCCATGGACATGAGCGCACTGGCGACTACCATATCAATTACCAGAAAAGGTACAAATATGACAAAGCCTATTTGAAAGGCTGTTTTTAGCTCACTTATAATAAAGGAGGGAATTAAAACATAGTTGGGAATATCTGAAAAGTTGCGTGGCCTTTCCAGGTCGGCCATTTTTACAAACAAAGCCAAATCCTTTTCTCGGGTTTGCTCAAACATGAAGGTTCGCATCGGCTGCATACCCTTATCAATAGCCTGTTCCTGAGCAATTTCACCTTTTAGATAGGGTTGAACCGCCTGCGCGTTTACCTGCTGAAAGGTAGGTGCCATAACGAAAAAAGTCAAAAATAAAGCCAGGCCAATAAGCACTTGATTAGGTGGCATTTGTTGAGTAGCCAGAGAGGTTCTTATAAATGCCAGTACTACAATAATGCGTACAAAAGAGGTTAACAGAATAACTATAGCCGGAGCCAGAGATAATATGGTCAGAAGCAGGATGAGCTGTAATGCGGAAGATAAAGTGTCAGGATTACCAGAGGCATCTCCCCCAATTTGCAGATTAATATCAGGAATCTGCAATGGTTCTGCTGATACAGAAACCGGAAATATTCCCATACCTAACAGGCTGATAGCTAATAACCCCATGATAATACATAATATTTTAAAACTTATTATCCTCTTCCATTCTCGCATGATCTCGCGGACCTCCCGAATTTGTCGCTGACATATTCTGCAATCTTTTTACTTGCTCTTCCATAAGAGAATGAAATTCGGTATTTTTCTTCCGATCGGCCGGGACTAAAGTTTTGGTTTTAAACCAGGCTGATATAGTATCTTTAATCCCCTTAAGCTTATCATTCTGATCAGGTTGGTCGTCATCATACTGATTTAATTGTTCCAGTAACTCAGGGTCATTTACTTCAAATAACACCGAAATGTTATGATCTGTAACCCCTACCGCAAATACTCTCTCCCCAACCTCACACAGAATAATTCCCCGGTTTTGTCCCAGCATAACTTCATCTACTACATGTAACCAGTTACCTTGCAATCGTCCAGTTACCTGCCTGGAGAACAGCCTTATTACTGCATAAGCTGCAGCGATAATCAATCCCAATACCACAATGAGTTTAAATAACTCCAACCACAGATTAAAGTCCTGACGATTGGATTCACTCTGATTATCCAATTCCTGATTTAATTTATCCATATCTGCAGCCATAGCGCTAAAAGCCATAAGGTTCATCAGCCCTAACATAACTGCCAGGATTATTACAGTTCGGCGACGATATTTCATATAATCACATCCGGGCATTAATCTAAAGCCTTACTAACTGCCTCCAGCACTCTTTCCGGCTGAAATGGTTTTACGATGAAATCTTTGGCGCCGGCCTGAATAGCATCAATAACCATTGCCTGTTGACCCATGGCACTGCACATAATGACACGGGCACTTGAATCAAAAGCTCTGATTTCTTTGACAGCTGCTATGCCATCCATTTCCGGCATGGTAATATCCATGGTGACCAAATCGGGTTTTAAATCTTTATACTTCTCAACCGCGACTTGTCCGTTTTCTGCTTCGCCCACAACTTCATAGCCATTTTTACTCAGAATATCTTTAATCATCATCCTCATAAACGCAGCATCATCAACAATTAATACCCTCTTGCCCATTATTGCCCTCCTAATTACTGTAATTTGTTTACTCTGTCCATAGGACTTACAATCGCAGTTATTCTGATTCCATAGTTTTCATCAATAACCACAACTTCACCTTTTGCAACCAGTTTACCATTTACGAGTAAATCGACCGGTTCTCCAGCTAATTTATCCAACTGTAAAATTGCTCCCTGATGCAGATCCAATATCTCTCTGATTGTCTTGCGGGTTTTACCCAACTCAACGGATATATCCAATGGAACATCCATTATAAGGCCAATATTTTGAGGTGTTTCACCAGCATAACCTTCTCTTAAAGGTGCAAATTGAACGGGTTGAACTGTATATTGCTGACCCTTATGAACTCCAGAAGGAATATCCTGTGGTTGACTAACCCAGGTCTCCTGTGCTGCAGACGCGGCAGCCGGTTCTGCATAGTATTCTGCCGATGGCGGGGCAGTTAATTCAGGTGCCGGTCTTGGAGGTTCGGGAGTTTCGATAATGTCTTCCAGACTTGATTCTTCGGTTGTACTCCCCATTAACATAGCAATCATTTTCTTTACAGCATCCAGAGGAATAATCTGCATAATCTCGCTGTTGACTAAATCTTCTATTTCCATGTTGAACTTGATACTGACCATATCATCATAATGACTATTTAAATCCAGGTGATCTTTAGCCAAATCTATAACATTAAGTACTGGCGGAGCAATATCAATGCGACGGTTAAACATGGACGATAAACTGGTTGTAGCTGAACCCATCATCTGGTTCATAGCTTCACCTACCGCACTCAGCTCAATTTCAGTTAAAGATATCTGTTCACAAACCCCTGCTCCACCCATCATCAAATCTGCAATTATACAGGCATCTTCTTCTTTAATTACCAATACATTAGTTCCATGTAGCCCTTCGGTATATTGAACTTCCACCATTACATAAGGCATAGGATACTGGGCACGCAATTTTTCAGGAGTGGTAACTTCAACCCGGGGCGTTGTAATAGATACTTTTTTACCCAATAACGTTGACAGCGTAGTAGCTGAAGTTCCCATACTAATATTGCCAATCTCTCCCAGGGTATCCCGATCAAACTCATTGATTGAACTGGCGTTGGCGGTCTCTTCGGCAACAGAATTATTGCTTAATAAGGCATCTATTTCTTCCTGTGAAAGCATCCCGTCACTCATCTTCATTTCCCTCCTCTATAACCTGGGAAACCTGTATTGCTACTTTATTGCCATGCACTCCTGGTTTCCCCAGAAACTTGGTTTTTTGTCCTATTACTATTTCCACATCCTCATTGATTTTCCGTTCCAGAGGAACTACATCTCCTGCAGAAAGCTCCATTAAATCTTTAACGGTAATAGTTGTTTTACCTAATATTACTTTAGCGATTATCTGTGTGTTTTCCAATCTGGTTTGGATTGCCGCAGCGTTTTCAGGGGAAGTCTTCTTACTGGTGGCGGAATAATAAAAATGTACACTCAACTTATCAACTATAGGCTCCAATACCAGAAATGGAATACAAATATTTATCATTCCTAATACATCAGCCATTTTAGTCTCCAGAGATATTATCAGCATAATTTCACTGGGAGACACCAGCTGTGTAAATTGCGGGTTGGTTTCCACTCTTTCCAGGGTTGGCTCCAGTTCAATAATGCTGCCCCAGGGCTCTTGAAGAAAATCCAGCATTCGCTGAGACAATCTATGGATAACCGTTTCTTCAATCTCTGTCAAAGCCCTGACCTTGGATGGAGCATCCCCGGGGCCACCTAATAAACGATCCAGAAATGCAAATCCCAGGTTGGGGTTAATTTCCATAATGGAGTTACCTTCAAGAGGAAACAGGGAAAATACATTCAAAATAGTTGGATTAGGTATGGAGCGAATAAACTCCTCATAAGTCAACTGTTCAACTGATAAAATTTCCATCTGTACTGCTGCGCGTAATTGTGCCGAAAGATAAGTTCCCAGCGAACGGGCAAAGTTCTCAAATATTACATGCAAAGTATGAATCTGATCCTTGGAGAATTTGTTCGGTCGACGGAAATCATATACTCTGACCTTTTTTCTGGCTTGTTCTTCCTTTAATTCATTGGCATCAACCGAACCACTGCTCAACGCAGATAACAGAGCATCTATTTCGTTTTGAGATAATACCTCGCCCACTATAACCCCCCCTTCAGGTTATATCGCTGTTTACTGCTATTGCATAATAAAACTGGTAAAATAGACATTTTGAATAACTTCACTGCCTATCTTCCGGTTCAGGTCATTTTTTATCTCCAGCTTGATCTTTTCACGGTTATTAGTATCCAAATCTGCCGCTGTTTTGGATGATAAAATTGTTAAAACACTATCTTTGATAATCGGCATATAAGCTTCAATTTCAGCTGCCACCTTTTTGTTTTCCTCGGATACTTCGACAAATACTTCTACTTTTAGGAAACGGGTTCCGGCAACATCATTGATATTTGTAGTAAATTCGCCAACCGATAGCAAATTTCCTCTTGTCGCTACCTGCTTTTCTGTTTCTTTTTCCGGCAGGAATGGGGCCATCATACTACGCATTAAAAAGAAGGAAAAGGCCATTGCTACTATGAAAATACCCAGTCCAATCAATATTATCTTAATATCAATACTGCTTTTCTCTGCTATTTCCGTCGTATTTTCTTCAACCATATCATTTGCCCTCCTTAACCTTAGTGTATTATTTTTTTAAATTGGAAAAAGCTGACCGATTAAATTCCACAACCTTATCCCTGATTTGGCGGATAGATTCTCTGACTACCAGCTTTTTACCATTGGTCAGAGTAATTATCGTATCAGGAGTCTCCTCCATACTTTCAATTACATCTACACTAATCATTAATTTCTGCCCATTCAGACGGGTTAGCAATATCATGGGTTTTCTCCTTGAATACCCGGTTCTCCAGCGGTTAAATCCTGGAGAACCGGATTTTTATGACTATCGTTTCAGATTAACCAGTTCCTGCAACATCTCGTCAGAAGTGGTAATCAGGCGGGAGTTAGCCTGAAAACCTCTTTGTGTAACAATCATATCAGTAAACTCTTCAGATAAATCCACATTGGACATTTCCAGACTGCCAGGCAAAATTGCTCCCATACCTTGTTCTCCGGGTGCTCCAACTCTGGCATCCCCGGAGTTATTTGATACTCTGTACAGGCTGCTGCCCACCTGCAGCAATCCGGAAGGGTTTTCAAAATTAGCCAGGGCTACCCTGGCCAAATTACGCGATTCACCGTTGTCATATACTCCAAAAATCGAGCCATCACTGCCAATAGAATATGAAGTCAGGTTGCCCATAGTATAGCCGTCCTGAAACTCGGCCCAGGCAGTCGATTTACTATCATATTGGGTTAGTTTTGTAAAATCAACATTTAATACGATGTTATCTGCTTCATACAGGGTTCTGTCAACCGTCAGGTTCAGCTCCGAAATGTTGGGATCAGTGGTATTCAAAGAGCCGTCGGAATTGAAATGGATACCATTTACCCGCACGACATCAGTTGCAGGCGTTCCCGCCGGATTATATGGCTGAATAGTTCCATTAAACTGGGGATCCAGCGAGACATCACAATACCATTCATAACTGGCACCCGTTTGATCGGGAGCTGTAGTCCATACTTTATAAAACCTGTAGTACATGGTTTCCTTATTGCCCAGTGAATCATAAATGTCTTTTGACATAACTATGGCATTATTGGGGGTACTGGCTGCCGGATCAAATGCTGTATATCCCTCTGCTGCAGACCCTGATCCCGCTGCCGGAACTGTAATAATATTTATTTTTGATTCATCGTTTTCCCAGCCGGCGTCCAGATTGGAGTTCAGGTTGCCGGAAAATCGCATTTGGGTTGTAGCATTGGGTTTGACCGTCTTGTATCCGGATATATCAATTTTTTGGGATGCAGTTGTGGTATCAATATTGCCGGTGTTGGCATCAGCCATCCAGCCCTGTACATAAAAACCGTTCGAAGTCATAACCAGATTGCCAACTTTATCGAAATCAAAGGTACCGGCACGGGTAAAAAATTGCTCCCCGCCATTGCTAACCATAAAATATCCGTTACCATCAATGGCCATATCGGTAAGCTTGTTGGTAACCGTAGCCGGAGAAGGGGTATGAATCTGATCAATTGAGGCGACCGACATACCCAGACCGACTGCCATGGGATTAGTTCCTCCTCTGGCTCCAGTAGGGTTGGAAGCGCCGCGTATACTCTGATATAAAGTATCCTTGAATACTACACGGCCTTTTTTATAACCGGCGGTGTTAACATTAGCCATATTGTTGCCAATAACATCCATACGGGTCTGATGATTTCTCAAACCTGCTACGCCGGCATACATTGAACGCATCATAAATATTCGACCTCCTAAAAGTTATTTTATTAAATGCATCAATCATTCTGCATTCACGGGCTTCCTCCCAGAGGTCCAGCCCTAAAGAATTACGGCACTGTCAATATTGGTGAAGATATTATCTTTCATGCTTTCACCATCAACTGCAGTTACCACGGTATTGTTTTTTACACTTACCAGTAAAGCCAGGTTATCCATTAGGATCAGGGATTCACGTGCCCCCTTATCGCGGGCTTTATTAACCGCTACCTGTAATTTCTGCAGGTCAGTTTCACTGAGCTCAATATTCCTCATTTGCAGGCGTTTTTGAGCATGCTGGGAAAACTTGAGCTGTCCGCCAATCTTCTGATCGATTATTTGTTTAAAACTGTTTCCCTGATCAACCTGGGGTTTTGATGGACTCTTTACCGGAGGTCCGGGAACAATCGGAGTCTGAGGAAAATAAATTCGATTATCCATCACTTTCAGCCTCCATGACCGTGGCAGCGACCAGCTTCTTAATTTGGTCCAATATTTGGTTCAAAACTGTATCATCGGTACTTTTAGCAGAATTAATCTCAACTATACTGCTTAGTCCAACATTCTTGCCATCAATCACACAATAACTCTGCCCGTCTTTTATAACTACCGAGCTGACTGTTCCGGATACCAGGTTTACTTCTCCTTCATCAGAAATATTGAAATAGGATACTGTTTTGCCAATCATTGAACCTGCCTGAGTTAACTGGATAGAAGGTATCAGATTGTCATTAATGACGGTTGACAGTTCTTCAAAGCCGGTATTAAGATTTTTCATCTGCTCCAGAGAGGTAAAAGAAGCCATTTGCGCTATAAATTCTTTGTCCTTCATGGGTTCCATCGGATCCTGATATTTCAGTTCGGTAATAAGCAACTTCAAAAAATCATCTTTATCAAGAACACCCTTGTTCGCAGTTGAAATATTGGCTGAATTATCGGCCGGTCTTAACCAGGGTACAGTTTCATATTGCGTCTCTATTGCCATTGGTTCACCTCCCTAGATTATAAAATCCATGGTTCCATTTTCATGAAACCCGTAAGCATTTGCAGGGGTTATTTCAGCCAGTTGTTCTTCCAGTTCAGCCGTCTCATTCACAAATAAGGATTCGGTATAACCTTCTCCCCGACCCGGGTTTTCTCCGGAATGATTCCACATCCATTCCCGGTTACCTTCAGAACCGTCAAACAACCCGCCATTGTTAAGACCTATGTTAACCTCGGTTTTTTCTACTCGTATTCCCTGAGCCTCCAGCGATTGTCTTAAGGATATCAGATTACTTTCCAATAGATTTTTTACCTGTTGATTCTCAGTTACAAACCTTGCCGTCACCAGACCATCTTCAACCACAATTTTAATCATCATTTTACCTAAAAACTCCGGTTTGAGTTCAATTCTCATTTCCGAGGCATTGGCTTTTAGCATCATAGTGGCTTTTTTAACTATCTGGTCAATTACATCAGCCGGATCAGATTTAGCCGTCAAGGTTGACAAATTGGTGTTTTCCAGCAGGTTACCCCGACTGGTTAAATTAGTGTCGGTTGTTACCTGTCCAGGCAGATTAATAACTTCTGCCTCCGTCTGTCTGCCTGAGCCTTCCTGCTGAACATTCATTTGGGAAGGAGGGTTTACAGATACTACCCGCTGGGATAAATTCCGGTAATTTTCAATTTGTATCAGTTTTTTTACATCCACCTGCTTTTCAGCCAGGTTTTTTTCCTGAATGGCGGGACGCTCATCCGCCAGTAGTTGTACCGGTAGTTGTTCTGTTTTGCTATTTTTAGAAATGTTGTTGTTCTCTGTTTCAGACGGCTGATTTTGTCCTGACATCTGTATACCGGTCACGGGCCTGGTTTCCGGCGGCAACTCACTTGAAGGGTTAGCGGGATTTGCCCCGGTAATCAAATTTTTCCCGGTCAAATCAGGCCGAGTAAGATTAATAGGCTGATCCGAATTTGACGGTTTAATTTCTAATTCTTCCTCTGCCTGCATCTTTTCACCCGGTAAGGAAACAACCTGATCGGGCATCCTGGTTGCTTCTGTTGCCTCATTTAAAGAAACGGATGCTTCATTAACCGCAATTAAGATTGGAGGTTCCACAGCCTTTAATATTATCGCTGCTGAACTATCTTCGATTAACTCTGGCTCAATTCCCGGAGTTTCATTGTCAGTCTCCTGCACGGATACTGACTGGTCAGGCTCATTTTTCGTAAGCACAGGTTCAGATTCTGCTTTATTATGAATACTGACTTCCGGGGAAGCGTCTTTATCCATTTCTTTTTTTACGCAATCAACAAACCTGCTTTTTGGTAATCCTGATACTTTGTTTAATGGCTTGTTGTCTGCATAATACGGTTGTCTGGTCAAAGGCTTGGAAGTAACTAATGCCGGTATTATTTCTGCTGTCAATCAATTCACCTCCTTTCAGTTCGATATATATGGATGAAGGTTGCAGCCTTATTCAGATACAACCAGCATCTTTCCAGTAATAACAGCGGCCCGGTTCGTATCAAAATTCTGCAATATTTCCGCTCCCTGATCCGGTTCCAATTCGCCCAGAATACCAATAATATCTTCGTCTTTCAGTCGGGATAAAATTTGGGCTGCATCTTTAGCCTTCATCTCAGCATAATATTTGGCCAGATCGCGATAAGCTTCCTGTTGACTGGATTGGCGGGTTTGAGAGTTTAGCAGCTGTTCATTCAGATTAACCAGTTGCTCTGATGCTGCAGCTTCTTTTTTTTCAGCACTTTTAAGTTTCTGTTCAGTTTGTTTTAGCTGAGTTTCCAGTTCGTTAATTTTATCTTCCAAATCCTGAGCTTTTTGGGGTTCCGGGGTCGTATTATTTGAAACCGCTTCCATTGTTTCTTCCTCAGGCAGCATATTATTTAACAGCGGTATCTTTTTCACTACTGCCGGGGTTTCTATCATATCAATATAAATAAGTAAATAACCAGTACCCGCCACAATAATCAATATTAAAAACAAGGCCAGCAAAATCTTGCCTGCAGATTTCATTTTATAATCCCCTATCGTATTTTATGAGTTTTTTCTGAAGTAAGAAGTTACCGCTACTTCATCAATATTTTTTTGTTCCTGACGGTTATTTTCCAGAAGATACTCTTCCCATTCACGCTCTTTTAATTTTTCCAGAGTTTTAGTTTCGCGGGATTTTTCCAGCAGGTTCAGTCTGGATTTTTCCAACAGAATTTCTGCATAGTCCAATTCCTGTTCTTTGTCCTGAATAGCTTTTCTGAGGACTGAAATATAGTCTTTATACAAAATTATTTCCTGAACATCTCCCTCAATATTGCGAATTGATTGCATTAATATTTGTAATCGTTGTTCCAGAATTGCCAGTTGCTCAGCCAACTGATCCCGTTCTCTGAGAAAATTCTGATGTTGAATACGAGCTTCATTCTCAATCTGGCGGGCAATATTTAAGTTTTTCTCCAGGCGGAAATTGAATTTTTTCATAATGCTTACCCTTCAATAGCATATTGTAAGCTACCTAATGTATCTGCATAATTAGTTTCTTCATAAATCCCCTGACGCTGAAAATTATGTAATCGCTCAATTAAGCGAATAGCTTCATCTATTCCCGAATTTGAACCGACTTTATAAGCACCAATGTCAATTAAATCACGCGCTTCTTCGTATACTGCCAATATTGAACGGAAACGGTTGGCAAAAGTCATCTGCTCGGGCGAAACTATATCAATCATTACCCGACTGATACTGTTAAGAATATCAATCGACGGGTATAAATTCATAGCTGCCATCTGCCGGCTAAGCGCTATATGTCCATCAACTATACCCCTTACTGCATCAGTTATGGGTTCATTCATATCATCGCCTTCAACCAGTACAGTATACAAGCCGGTTATCGTACCTTTTTCCGAAGTTCCTGCCCGTTCCAGTAATCTGGGAAGCAACGCAAATACTGAAGGCGTAAAACCTCTGGTAGCCGGAGGTTCTCCAATGGCCAATCCCACTTCACGCTGGGCCAGAGCAAACCTGGTCAGTGAGTCCATCAACAGCAGCACATCTTTGCCCTGATCACGAAAATACTCGGCAATGGCAGTGGCAACAAAGGCACCTTTTATTCTTACCAGCGCCGGTTGATCTGAGGTAGCAACCACCACTACTGATTTGGCCAGACCCTCTTCACCCAGGTCTCTTTCTAAAAACTCTCTTACTTCTCTGCCTCTTTCCCCTACCAGAGCAATAACAGAGATATCAGCCTCAGTATTACGGGCAATCATTCCCATCAGGGTGCTCTTTCCCACTCCGCTGCCGGCCAGAATTCCCATTCTCTGGCCTTTTCCCAGAGTAATCAAACCATCAATTGCCTTTACTCCTACTGGCAGGACCTCAGTAATTCTCTGGCGTCTTAATGGATTGGGAGGAGTATTTACTACCGGATAGGAAACCTGGGTTTTTATTCGGCCTTTTTCATCCATAGGCTCACCCAGACCATCCAATACCCGGCCCTGCAATTCCATACTAACTTTTATGCGTAAATTTTTCCCGGTAGCTAAAATTTCACTTCCCGGACCTATACCTTCCAGATTACCCAGGGGCATAAGCAAAGTACGATTATTTTTAAATCCTACCACTTCGGCGGGAACATATTGGTTTTGAGCATAAGCAGTTTTTATATAACACAATTCACCCAATGTTAACCTGGGGCCGAGCGCTTCAAGGGTAAGACCGATAGCTTGCGTAATTCTCCCCTTTAGTTGACAGGTTGGCGCTTTTTCGATTGAAGATAATATCCTCTCAATATTAAGTCCTGCCGGTTTATTCATCAGTCAGCACTTCCTGTATGGCATTTTCAATACTGGCTATGCGAGTTTCTATTCGTGCGTCAACAGAACCGAATTCACTTTCAATTCGTAATCCTCCCGATAAAATCTGATCATCCGGCTTTACTTCCGTATGCAGATCATTTTGCCCATCAAGCAAATTTATATTTTCCACAGCATCAAGTATATTATCAATATCCGCAGGGTTTACAAACAGGGTTATTTTATCCGGTTGATTTAAATAAGTTAGTGCTTCACGCAAAATATTGATAATAATATCAGGATTGGTTTGTAATTCCGTAGCTATTACTCTTTTGGCAATTGCCAGAGACAATCTGACCATATCGGATTCACTGGATTCAAACATGGCCATTTTTATACGATTGGCTTCCTGTAATATCTCCTGACTTTGTATCAGCGCCAGTTGCCGGTCAGCTTCAATGGCTTCCTGAGCCTGGCGTAATCCTTCTTCATAACCTGACTGGCGTGCCTGCTCAGTAATTTCCCGTGCTTCTTCCAAAGCTTTGGATCTTATAACTTCTGCCTCATCCTGAGCAATATTTAAGGTTTCCCGGGCGTCACCGGAGGCTTTGTTTAATAAATCCAGCACCATTTGCTCAGTTTCCATAATTATTTTATCAGTCTCGGATTTAAGCTCATTTATATCTTCATTGGAGTTAAGCAAAATTTTATTGCTGGATTCTTTATTAGAAGTGTTTAAATCGACTTCGCCAGTTGTTTCCATGGATAACAACCGGGGTTCGGTTAGATACAAATCTGACTTTTTAATTACTTTAGACAATAACCTCATCTCCTCCACCGCGTGCAACTACAATTTCTCCAGTATCTTCTAAACGGCGGATAATATTAACAACACGCTGCTGTGCTTCCTCCACATCACGCAACCTTACCGGACCCATGAATTCTATGTCTTCACGCAGCATATCTGCAGCCCGGGTCGACATATTGGTAAATATCTTTTCTGAAACTTCCGGACTGGCACCCTTGAGAGCCAGGGCCAGGTCCTGGGATTCTACTTCGCGTAATACTCGTTGTACTGAACGGTTGTCTATCATAACAATATCTTCAAATACAAACATTAATTTCTTGATTTCTTCAGCCAATTCCGGATCTTGAATCTCCAGGGCCTCCATAATGGTTTTTTCAGTTCCCCGATCAACCCGATTGATGATTTCAACTACCGACTTGACGCCCCCGGCATCAGTTAATTCCTGAGGTCCAATGGAGGATAATTTCCTTTCCAATACTCTTTCAACTTCTTTAATCACTTCAGGCGAGGTAGTGTCCATCATGGCAATTCTTTTGGCTACCTCTGCCTGCCTGTCTGGAGGCAGAGCCGAAATAATCTGAGCTGATTTTTCCGGTTCCAGATATGCCATTACTAAGGCTATGGTTTGGGGATGTTCTGATTGAATAAAGTTCAGTAACTGTGATGCTTCAGTTTTACGCATAAAATCAAAGGGGCGAACCTGTAACGATGCAGATATTCGTCCGATTATTTCCATAGTCTTTTCAGACCCATAGGCCCTTTCCAATACTTCTTTGGCATAGGAAATGCCACCCTGTCCAATATACTGACTGGCAATGCACATTTCAAAAAATTCACGATATATTTCATCAATACGCTCATTTGATACCTGCCTGATGTTGGCAATTTCCAGGGTTAGATGCTCTATCTCATCATCACTCATAAATTGAAATAATTTGGCTGATTTTTCCGGGCCTAAATAAATAAGTAAATTAGCAGCTTTCTGTTTACCATTTAAAGGTTTTTTACTGGTTACACTTGCCATTATATTACCTCGATTCGTCTGCTAACCAGACTTTTAATACCTGGGCAGCATTCTCCGGATTATCATCAATTAATTTGTCCACTTCCTGCCGGATACGCTGTTTTTCTTTTTCTTCCGGTGTCAGAGCTTTCTCAATTAAATCTTCCAGCCTGATTTCTTCTTCTACTAAAGTATCAAATGCACCTTCACCGGTTTGCAAGGCAGGCTGCCATCCTCCCCTGCGTCTGGTAATAAGTAATATTGCTGCCGCTGCTACCGCCAATAATATCCATGGGGTCAGACCGGAATTGGATACCCGGTTAAAAATGCTGTACTTAACCGGCTCCGGTTCCGGTTCAGTATAAAAATCAATAAAAGCTACCGAAATACTATTTTCCAGATTATAATCAGCTGCTGGCTCATTTTCTCTCAGTCCTATAGCACCGGCAACAATGTTTCTTATTTTATTAGCCTTATCTTCTTCAGTATCTCCCAAGCTTTCCTGCTCGGATGATCCCTGATTTACTAACACCGACACCGTTAAACGATCATAATTAACATCGCCTCTGGAATACTTGGTAAATGTTTCAGTCTTATTCAATTCATAATTTCTGGTTTTACTACTCTTATCATAACTGGAGACTCCGGTTCCGGCATCTGCCTGAGTATATCGAGGGATATTGCTGTCTGTGCCTGGTACTGCCGTATTATTTCCTCCTGCTTCCGTACCCGACTCCTTTATATTCTCTTCACTGCGGACAAAAGGCCCTTTATCATCATGAGTATATTTCTCGTCTTTCTGCTCACGTTCATTAAAATCCAATTCGGCATTTACTCTGACAACTGCATTATCTTTACCCAGAGTTTTATCCAGCATTGTCTGGATGGCTGATTCCTTTTCCTTTTCATAAGCCCGTTTCATCGCCATTTGGGCAGCAACGACTTCTGTTTGCGCCCCTGATTCCGAAGCCAGGTTATCAGAAAGCAATGTACCATATTGATCAACTATAACTACATTCTCCGGGGTTAGTTTTTCTATACTGTTGGAAATCAGGTTAACAATACCCTGTACTTCTTTGGGAGTTAATGTTTCTCCATCCCTGGTGCGGATAACTACTGATGCCTTGGTTGGGGTTTCATTGTCTGAAAACAATGTTTCCTCAGGTAATGCCAGAATAATATTGGCTGCTTTTACTTTGTCAATAGCTTGAATAGTACGAGCCAGTTCGCCTTGCAAAGCTTCCTGATATTTTACTTTTTTATCTGTCTGGGTTTCTCCAAGACTGGATTGTCTGAAAAGTTCAAAGCCTTCTTTGCCACGCGGCAAGTTTTCAGCAACCAGTTTTAATCGGGTTTCATATTTGTCTTTGGACGGTACCAGGATGGTATTACCGTTATCTTCCAGTCGATAAAGGACTCTTTCTTCTTCGAGTTTTGCAACTATATCTGCAGCATCCCGATCCGATAGTTCTGCATACAGAATTTCATATTTTGAGCTTTCACCAGTACCTCTGGACAGCAAAACTGCTATCACTAAAAAGACCAGTAGTATAGCTCCACCTGTCAATACTTTTTGGTTAAGGTTCATTTTGGTCCACATCTCCTGAATTCGTTGACCAAATAACCTCAAATTATTAATTAAGGTATCCATTAAAATACTCTCCAAACATTAAAGCTACATCTGAATACGCATAATTTCCTGATATGCTTCTAAAAGTCGGTTGCGTATTTCTACTGTAAATTGAAGTGCCAAATTAGCTTTTTCATATGCAATAACTGTATTATGCAAGTATTCCTGGTCGCCCGAAGCAAGTTTTTGTGCATTAATTTCAGCCTCTTTTTGATATTTATCCACTTCACGCAGGGCATTGGATAAATAATCCAGGAAGTTAGTTGAAGAGTTAGAATCCTGAGATTTGGGCGTTAATAATTTACTGTCAAAGCCTAAGCCCAATATATCACGGTTTCCAGTTATCTCCATTATCATACCCCCATCTTCTATCGACCAATATCAAGTGCTCTGGTTGCCATACTTTTGGTGGCCTCTATGACCTTGGCATTGGCTTCATAAGATCTGGTAGCCGAGATCATATTAACCATTTCTTCAACAATGTTTACATTTGGATAGGTTACATAGCCGTTTTCATCTGCATCCGGATGGGAGGGTTCGTATACCCTGCGGAAGGCTGAATCATTATCATCCAGTTCTTTTATCCGGCTTACCCTGACCCCTGAACCGGAGGATTGTATATTATCTTTTAATATCCTGGAAAATTTACTGCCGGCTGGTTGCTGGCGGGCCTCAAAAAGAACCACTTGCCGTCTATAGGGACCGGGACGATTAGCTACTCTGGTAGTTTCTGCATTGGCCATGTTATTAGCTATGGTATCCATTCTCAGTCGTTGTGCAGTTAAACCCGAAGCACTCACATCAATACTGCTCAAAAATCTCATCATTAAGACCTCCCCGTTATTGCCAGGCGCAGTAGTTTAATTTCCTTACTGAAGCTGTCTCCAACTGCATCATACAATATCTTATTCTTGGCCAGCATGGCATTTTCCACATCAATATCGACATTATTACCATCATTTCGGTAGGTGAGTCCCTCCAGAGTTCTAACTTCTGCCGGCATATTACCTGAATAATTACCAACTTGTATATGCCGCGTATTAGTTATTTTAAGTTTAGCATTATTTGTCTGTTTTTGTAGAGCTTGCCTGACATTTTCTTCAAAAATTACTTCGCTGCGTTTAAACCCCGGTGTATCAACATTGGCAATATTATTAGCTATAACATCATTACGCAACTGCGAAGCATTTAGGGCTTGATTTAATAATGTCTGTGTTGGGGTATTGAGAAATTTTTCAATCATTTTCTCACCTCCATTCCCAATTCTTCTACTTTCAACCTGAAAATACCTTCTTTTTACACCAAAAACATTACTAATAACTACATTTTAACAAATTAAATGACTAACCGTATACAGGTTAGTCATTTAATTTCATATTTTGTTAATTACTGTTACTTCTTTAGTTCATAGAACAGATAATCATTCAGTACTTTTATATAGGTTCCCTTCATCCCCAGGGATCTTGATTCTATAACCCCGGCACTTTCAAATTTGCGTAATGCACTTACAATAACTGAACGGGTTATACCCACCTTATCTGCAATTCGACTGGCGACCAGCAACCCTTCTTTGCCATCCAGTTCTGCCATAATATGTTCTATAGCTTCTCTTTCCGAGAAAGACAGGGTAGCCAATGCAATCTGTACTGAGGCTTTTTTCCGGGCTTGTTCCTCTATTCGTTCGGTTCTCATTCTCATTATTTCATTGGCTACTACAATAGCTCCATATTCGGCCAGTACAACATCTTCATCAGTAAAATCAGTATTCTCCCGCATCAGGATTAATGTGCCGATTCGGCGGGCACCACCAAATACAGGTGTTATTGACCATATTCTGGTTGAGCAGTTACAACTGACATTTTCGGGATTAAATATGCATTTGCGTCCATCTTCCAGGATGATATTGGTTTTAGTTTCACTAATATTAATTAACTCCTGGTTAAAACTCTCCGGAAATCTCTCCGCATGACCAATGAGTTCCTCTATTTCTATACAAGTAGCGTCTTTATGAAAGGAATATCCGCCAATTTGTCCCCGACGACCTACAATAAATACACTGCATTCGAAAGTATTGGCCATAACTTCCGCCATTTCAAAGAAGTCGACCGGATTGCCCCCAATCTTCTGTAATATTTTATTCAGTGCCCGTGATTTCTCCAATAATGTTTTATGCAATTCAAATACCCCCTATAAAATGTACCTGCTGAGATCATCATCTTCCACTATCTTCTGCAACCTTTCAGCAACATAATCTGCATCTATAGTTATTTCCTGTCCGGACATTTCCGGAGCATTAAAAAGAATTTCCTCCAAAACTTTTTCCATAACCGTATGTAAGCGCCGGGCCCCGATATTTTCAGTACTGGCATTTACTTCATAAGCTATTCTGGCAATATAATCAATGGCGTTTTCAGTAAACGATACTTTTACACTTTCGGTATGTAACAGGGCCACATATTGTTTTACTAAAGAGTTATGCGGTTCAGTAAATATTCTCCTTAAGTCATCCTGGGTTAAATTCTCCAGTTCTACTCTTATTGGGAATCTTCCTTGAAGTTCCGGGATTAAATCTGATGGTTTGCTTATATGAAATGCTCCGGCAGCAATAAATAAAATATGATCAGTCTTAATCGGTCCATATTTGGTAACTACCGTAGAACCTTCCACAATAGGGAGAATATCCCTTTGAACCCCTCCCCTGGATACATCAGGTCCATAACTGTTTTCCCGTCCGGCAATTTTATCAATTTCATCTAAAAATATAATCCCATCATTTTCTGCTTTGTTAATTGCAACCCGGTAAACTTCATCCATATCAATCAGCCGTTGGGCCTCTTCAGTAGTAAATATCTTTCTGGCTTCTTCAACTTTAACCCGCCGTTTTTTTCTGGTTTTTGGCATTAGATTGCCAAACATATCCTGTAGATTTACGCCCATTTCTTCTACTCCAGACCCGGATATGATTTCCAGAAATGAAGTATTTCTTTCTTCGACCTCAATCTCAATAATTTCATCTTCGAGTTCCATGCGCAGTAGTTTTTGTTTGAATATCTCACGTTTCCGATTAACATCTACCAGCCTGGCCTCAAAATTTTCGTCCGGCTCCTCCGCCTCGGCAGTATTTCCGAGAAGAAAGTCAAAGGGTCCTCTCTGGGCTTTGGCTTTCTTTCTGGGCAGTGGCAGCATGCAATCCAAAATTCTCTCTTGAGCAAGTTCACCTGCCCGACTTTCCACCTCCTCTATTTTTTCTTGTTTAACCAGCCGTATGGAAGTTTCCACCAAGTCTCTTACCATTGAATCGACATCACGGCCAACATAACCTACTTCTGTAAATTTGGTGGCTTCCACTTTTATAAATGGTGCCTTAACTAATTTGGCCAAACGACGTGCAATTTCGGTCTTACCTACTCCAGTAGCCCCAATCATAATAATGTTTTTAGGATAAATTTCTTCACGTAATTCTTCCGGTAACTTTTTACGGCGATATCTATTTCTAAGAGCAATAGCAACTGCTTTCTTGGCAGCTTCCTGTCCAATTATATATTTATCAAGTTCTTCTACAATTTGTTTGGGTGTTAATTGATGCAATTCGTTATTCCCCTTTTATTCAATAATCTCAACTGTAATATAATGATTAGTATAAATACAGATATCGGCTGCAATGTTCATTGATTGCCGGGCAATTTCTTCGGCCGGCATGGTGGTAAAACCAACCAATGCCCTGGCTGCTGCCAGAGCATAGGCCCCGCCCGAACCAATAGCCGCCACTCCATCATCCGGTTCAATTAATTCACCGGTACCTGAAATTATAAACATATTTTCTTTATCAGCTACTAATAAAAGAGCTTCCAGTTTTCGTAATACTCTGTCCGAACGCCATTCTTTAGCAATATCTACTGATGCCTTGGTAAGATTTCCGCCCGACTGTTTCAGTTTTTCTTCAAATTTGGCAAATAAGGTAAAGGCATCTGCAACCGCACCGGCAAATCCGGCAATAACTTTTCCATCATAAAGCCTTCTGACTTTATTGGCATTATGTTTCATAACCGTATTTTGCCCGAAAGTCACCTGCCCATCTCCGGCAATAGCAGTTTTGCCATCTTTTCTCACCGCTACTATTGTGGTTGCTTCAAACATAATTACCCCCGTGGATGTTTTTCATCATAAATTATTTTTATATTATCTCGGGTTAAATGAGTATAAATCTGCGTAGTTGATAGCTTTACATGTCCAAGTAATTCCTGTACTGACCTTAGATCCGCCCCCTGGTTCAGCATATGTGTGGCAAATGTATGCCTGAGTGTATGGGGACTAACCTTCTGATTTATTGCAACTATTTCCACATATTTATTTAATATATTGCGCACACTGCGCGCAGACAACCGCTGTCCAAATCTATTAAGAAAAAAGGCCTGATCCAATTGGTCTCTTTTTATGTAAGGCCGGCCTAAAGCAATGTATTCCTGCAGGGCTGTTTTAGCCTTACTGCCCAGAGGAACTATCCGCTCCTTGCTCCCTTTGCCAAATACCTTGATTAGTTCTTCATCAAAAAACACATCATTGACATTAATAGCAACCAGTTCACTTACTCTAAGTCCACAAGCATAAAGGGTTTCCAGAATTGCTTTATCTCTTCTGCCTGCCGGAGTACTGGTATTCGGTGCTTCCATGAGCATTTTTATCTCCATCGGATATAAAAACCGGGGCAGTTTTTTGTCCTGCCTGGGGGTAGATACTGCTGCTATTGGATTACCGGGAATTATGTTTTCCCGACATAAATACTTTACAAATGATCTTAAAGCTGCCAACTTTCTGGCCATGGTTGCACGACTTAAACCATTATCCTGCATAGCTGCCAAATATTCTCTGACCATCTTATGGTTAAGATATTGCAAAGATATTGTTTCCACTGGCAAAGAATATTTTTCTGATAAAAAGTTCAGATATTGAGTTAAATCAGCGTGATAACTTGCCTGAGTTAAACTGCTTGCGCTTTTTTCGATTCTCAAATGGTTAATAAATCCATCAATATGAGAAAGTATCATCTAATCGCCTTTCTTTCTAACTCTACAGCAAATCCTAACATAAGCTTATTTAAATTTCAACATCCCGGGCAACAATTCTGAAAATTCCATCATACTATTTAAAGCCCTCTCCGAGTATTTTTCATATCTTAACTTTTTGTTTTTCTCATGTTTTTCCAAAGGTGGTAATAATCCAAAGTTAGCATTTATCGGTTGAAAGTTTTCCTCCCGGGCTGAACTTATAAATGTCAATAATGATCCCAGCATAGTAACCGGTTCAGGAGTAATCAGGCTTTGTTCATTCAAAAACCTTACCGCATTAATACCGGCAATTATACCGGTAGCAGCAGATTCCATATATCCTTCCACCCCGGTAATTTGACCGGCAAAAAATATTTGGGGGTTATCTTTTAACTGCAGCGTGGAATAAAGCAAGCGGGGACTATTAATATAACTGTTGCGATGCATTACGCCATAGCGAATGAATTCAGCATTTTCCAATCCGGGTATTAATCGAAATATCCGATCTTGTTCTCCCCAGCGTAAACGGGTCTGGAAACCTACTAATCCATAAATTCTGCCTTCCTTGTCCTCCTGGCGCAATTGTAAAACTGCATATGGCCTGCTGTCATCCTCCGGATTTTCAAGACCTACCGGTCTCATGGGGCCAAATCTTAATGTATCTTTACCCCGGCGTGCCATTACTTCAATGGGAGTACAAGCATTGAAAAATGGTATATTATCAATGGCATGTCCTTCTTTTATATCAGCTGCAACCAACTGTTCATGAAAATATTCATATTCTTCTTTTTGCAGTGGACAATTGTAGTAATCATCGCTGCCCTTGCCATAACGTGATGCCCTGTATATCTTTTTCAGGTTAAGACTGGCAGCAGTGACACTGGGGGCGACTGCATCAAAGAAATACAGGTTGTCATTGCCGGTTATACTTTGCAAATGCTGCCAGAATTCTTCTGAGGTAAGCGGCCCGGTAGCAATAATAACCGCCTCACCTTCAGGTATAATCAATACTTCTTCTCTTATTACTTCAATCAAGGGATTAGCCTCAATTAGTTGTGTTACCAACTGCGAAAATCTGATACGGTCTACCGCTAGTGCAGAACCTGCCGGCACTCTGGTCTGCTCAGCACAGTCAAGTAATAGAGAACCCAGGATTCGCATTTCCGCTTTCAGCAAACCCTGGGCAGTGCCCTGGAGTTCAGATTTTAAAGAATTACTGCACACCAGCTCTGATAAATATCCGGTTTCATGAACTTCGGTAGGCTTTTGGGGTCTCATTTCCCATAACCTGACCTTAATTCCCCGGGCGGCAATATAGTGGGCGGCTTCACAACCTGCCAGCCCACCGCCTATTATGTTTACAACAGACAAACTTATTCCCTCGTTTCTTTACGATGTTTACATTCAGGATTTTGACAAATGACTTCAGTTCCATCGCCTTTATCGGCTTTCTCTACCATGGCTTCGCCACACACCGGGCATTTTTCACCCGTGGGCTTGTTCCAGGAGCGAAAATTGCATTCAGGATATTTGGTACATCCATAAAACCTGCGTCCTTTTTTAGTTTTCAATACTGCTACCGGGGAACTGCAAAACGGACAATCTACACCGGCTTCTTCATTAATTGAACCGGTATAGCGGCATTCAGGGAATCCTGAACAAGCAAGAAACTTTCCAAAACGACCGTATTTTATCAGTAATGGCTTTCCACATTGAGGACAATCTTTGCCGGCTTCTTCATCCTTAACTTCAATCTTTTCAATTAAATCTCTGGCTTTATCCATATCCGCCTCAAAAGGCTCATAAAAATCCCTGACTACTTTTCGCCAATCGCGAGTTCCCTCTTCAATTAAATCTAACTCTTCTTCCATCTGAGCGGTAAATTCCACCTTCATAATATCCGTAAAATTCTCTTTAAGTAAATCTACTACTATAAAACCCAGGTCGGTAGGTACAAATTGCTTATTCAATCTTTCCACATAATGCCGTTTCAAAATAGTATCAATTATTGGCGCATAAGTACTGGGACGGCCAATATTATTCTCCTCCAGTAACTTTACCAGGCTGGCTTCTGTATAGCGCGGTGGCGGCTGAGTAAAATGCTGGTCCGGCAACAATTCTTTTAAATTTAGCTTTTGCCCGGCTTTCAATGGAGGAATTGGATTTTTTACTTCTTCCTCTTCCTGATCATTATATACTTTTTTATAACCGGCAAACTTCAGCTGCGAAGAGGCTGCCCGCAGTTGATAATCTCCGGCGTTAATCTCAACGGTTATAGTATCAAAAACTGCGGCATTCATCTGACTGCTGACAAATCGATCCCAAATTAGTTTATAAAGACGATATTGATCACGGCTAAGAAATGGTTTAACCATTTCCGGAGTACGATAAACTGAAGTTGGTCGTATAGCTTCATGAGCATCCTGGGAACTTTTGCGGCTTTTATATTCATTGGCCGTTGCAGGCGCATATTCTGATCCATAATGTTCTTTTATATATTCAAGGGCTTCAGCCTGTGCTACAGGGGATACCCGGGTTGAATCGGTTCTAAGATAAGTTATTAAGCCAACGGTACCTTCTTTGCCAATTTCCAGGCCTTCATAAAGCTCCTGGGCAACTTTCATGGTGCGTTTACTAAAAAAGTTTAACCGTTTGGAGCCCTCCTGTTGCATAGTACTGGTTGTAAAAGGAGGATTAGGCTTTTTGCGTTTTTCTTTGGAGTCAATCCTGGAAACCTGATAACTGGCCTTCAGCAAATATTTTTCAATAATGTCTTTGGCTTTTTTATCCGGTATCTCAAGTTTGGCATTTTGATAAGCGACTACCCGTGCCCGAAATTGGTTGTTTTTTGCATCTTTTAAATCCGCATCAACCGTCCAGTATTCTTCACTGATGAAATTTCTGATTTCTTCTTCTCTTTCACAAATTATCCTTACTACTACTGATTGTACCCGGCCTGCGCTTAATCCCTTACGCACCTTGCTCCATAACAGCGGACTAAGATTATAGCCTACCAGGCGATCCATTATTCTTCTGGCCTGCTGAGCATTTACACGATTATTATCAACCGGACGCGGATTTTTTATAGCGGACCTGACTGCGTCTTTGGTAATTTCATAAAACTCTATTCTGCAGGAAGAGTCTTCCGGTAGTTTTATTGCTTTTTGCAAATGCCAGGCTATGGCCTCACCTTCACGATCCGGGTCAGTTGCCAACAATACCCGGTTAGCTTTTGATGCCTCATCCTTAATCTCTTTAAGCAGTTCACCCTTCCCCCGGATAGTAATATACTGAGGTTCAAAATCATTTTCAGTATCAATACCAATTTTACTTTTTGGAAGGTCCTTGATATGTCCCACTGAAGCTTTAATACGGTAACCTTTGCCTAAAAATTTACTTAAGGTTTTGGCTTTTGCTGCCGATTCAACAATAATCAGGGTATTTCCCGCCAACTACAATCACCTCTTTAGTGAATTTAATTTACCTGAGCTTTACATAATAATTACCTGGAATAGATGCAATTATGCCCTGAAGTTCATATTTTAACAACTGAGTGCTTACTTCCCCTATGTTGAAACCACTAAGTTGTAATATTTCATCTATATGAGTTCCTTCATAGTTTATCCATTGTAGTATACTATCTTCTTGCCCGGACGCAAATAATATTTCCTGTTGTACAGGATCAGAAGGCCTGGTAAAACCCTCCCAACAATAATCGTCTATAATATCTTGAACAGTAATAATTAATTTTGCCCCCTGTTGAATTAAACGATTTGGCCCTATACTGGTTCTACTGGTGACCGGGCCTGGTAAGGCAAAAACATCGCGTCCCTGTTCCAAAGCAAAGTCTGTAGTTATGAGCGCTCCACTTTTTTCCCGGGCTTCCACAACCACTACACCACGACTCAGACCGGATATAATCCGATTTCGCATGGGGAAATTACCTGGTTCCGGAGGTGTGTCCATAGGGAACTCACTTATTACTATTCCGCTTTCCGAGATTTCGTTGAACAATTTGGTATTTTCCCGGGGATAAATAACATTTAAACCACTACCTAATACAGCTATAGTTTTACCGCCCACATTTAATGCCCCCCGGTGAGCTTCCGTATCAATTCCCCTGGCTAATCCACTGGTTATTGCTATCCCCTGAGCAGCCAGCTCTTCGGCCAGTTTAAGTGCTGAATTTCGCCCATATATAGTCGCTGCCCGTGCTCCGACAATAGCCAGGCAAAACTGATTCAATATATTAATCTCGCCACGATAGTATAGCAAATATGGCGGATTTGGAATAGCCTGAAGCAGTAATGGATATTCTTCATCCTCAATACATAGTACCTCAAAACCATTTTCTCTTATTCTCTCCAGTGCTCTTTGCTTCTTCTCCCTTGATTCTATTATTACACTGGCAATTTGCGGGGTTAAATATTTATGTAAAAGGCTGGGACCGGCCTCACAACAGGTATCAAATCTACCAAATTTCTTTTTAATTAATTCCAATGTACGGTTGCCAATACCATTTAAGGAATGCAAATAACATAATGCGGCTAATTCCATATTATCCATGGATATACCTCCCATTTAGCAAAAACCTTACAGCCATTGATACCATAAAATTAGCGATGCTGCAACATAATTTCCTTAATTACAAATTTTTTGTTATTTGTATATCTGATTTTAACCTTTCATATAACATTATTTTCTTAACCTAAAAACCTGTACTTGGGGGAAAATATATATAAATATTTTATAATTATAGTTTTTAGTTTATAAATCAGGAGGATAATTATGCTTATTTACAGTTCTGAACCCCTCGAATATTCTGGCAATAAAATCATATTGCCGCTGCGGACTGAAGACTTAAGGGATGAAAATGTATTTGAAAATGTTTTTCTGCCAATAGGAGATTATCGGGAGGCTGATATCAGGCGTATAATAAAACCTTATCTGGCGGAATAATAGACGCTGATAACGCAGATTTACGCGGATTATATAACATGGTGAAATTGGTAATCTTTTTAGATATTCTTTTAAATTTAACCCTGACAAACCTGACTCTTACTGACTTGACCTGAAATTTTAATTAAATCTAATTAACAGACAGGTCAGGTCAGTTTAAGTCAGATCCACGGGTTTAAATTATAAACACTCAATATGTCGATAAACTTTGCAAATCCTGTTGGGTGGTGCTGCCAAACACATCCCGGACTTTAACTTTCAAAGGCGGAATATCGGCAGACATTAGCAGACTGGCAACCGTAGGCAGGCTGTAATCAAAACTCCGGTGGGGACGAAGTATCTGTACTATCGAAATAAAGGTATTATGCTCCTCATAACCTATTTCCCAGAAATCAATACAGGCGTTGAAGTTTAATTCGATTTCTATTTCACTGTATTTCGGTTTATAGTCAAGTAATACTATGTCAACTCGATTGTACTCCTCATTATAAGGTACGATTTTCATCGGCCCCAGTTTCAGATGGTTATCGGGATCAGGCAGTGTACTGTACAGATTAAATGGATCAGCATTGATACGCAACATTCTTTGTATACAGGTCTGAATGGCAATAGGGTTGCAATCACAAATTACATATTTTCTTCCCATATGGTGACATACCTGAGCAGTGGTACCTGAACCGCAATAAAAATCCCCTACCAGACTACCCGGATGGGAAGCAGTTGCCACTAATCTTTCCAATAACTTAATTGGTTTCTGAGTCGGGAATTTAAGATTCTCATAGGCCGTAGGACTAAGGATTTTACCAATATCTGTCCACCAGTCATTTAACAGCGCACCTTGTTCTTTTAGTTTATAGCGGTCCCCTTTAACTTTTGTAAGCCCGCGCTGCCTGGTAGCCTCTGAATAAGGGCGATATTGAGGGTTAAATATATATTGGTCGGTTTTGCTGTACCACAGGATTACATCGTGTTTGCGATGGAAATGATTTCTGCTTCCACTTCCTCCGCTGTAGCACCATACGATTTCATTTATAAAATGTTTTCGGTCAAATACTTCATCCAGAAGAATTTTTACATAATGACTGCTGTGCCAATCCAGATGAACAAACAGGCTGCCTTTATCCGATAATAATACCTTTATCATATAAAACAAATGCAGCAATTCATTTAAGTATTCCCCCATATTTTCAGTACCTGCATCATCGAATATCTTGCGTTCCAGCCATAACGACTCATCTCCTTCTCCCATTGGAATGCGGGATTTATAAACGGCATTACTTAAATATGGAGGATCAAGATATATTAAATCAAACTTTCCAGCCATACCCTGTTCAATCAGCTCAGGAATTATGCAAACATTATTTCCCTGCAATATGCAATTTTGAGGGGAGATTTTATTTTGGGCAGGAATGAATACATTATTTAAGGACATGGTACAAGGATTAACCTGCTGCTTTTGAACCATTTGCTGAGGTGGAATCGGCAGGTTAACGCCTTTTGAATCCCAGCACAGTTTTACTCCGGATTTCTCGTTTTCCATACTGTCCCTCGTGTTATTACTTTTATAGCTATTCTATCATAACGAGAGAACTGGTTTAATCCTGTTACCTGTTTACTTCATTAATCCGAATTAAATTATCGGAAGTAAAAGCCGGTTCAGTATAAAAGATGTCAGCAGTAAGCGGTATTAATAAAGATAGAATTATCCCGATTAAAACAGTAGTTATTATGCTTTTTAAGTTAAGTTGTTTTTGTTTATACATATTTGCGTAACTGCTTAAGGGCAGCTTTTTCCAATCGGGATACCTGTGCCTGTGAAATGCCGATTTCATCAGCAACCTCCATTTGAGTTTTGCCATGAAAAAATCGCAGGGAAACAATATGTTTTTCCCGTTCGTTAAGTTTTTTCATGGCTTCTTTGATAGTTATTTCTTCCAGCCATAAATCATCGCTGTTGTTATCGTCACTAATCTGATCCATAACCAGGATCGGATCTCCGCCGTCATTGTAAATAGGTTCAAACAGGGATACCGGTTCTTGAATGGCATCAAGAGCAAATACTACTTCTTCACGCGGAACCTGGAGTTCCTGAGCTATTTGACTGATAGTAGGTTCATTAGCATGTTCAGCTACTAATCTTTCTCTTATTTGCAGAGCCTTATAGGCAATGTCACGCAGAGAACGCGATACCCGTACAGAATTATTATCACGCAGATAGCGTCTGATTTCTCCAATTATCATAGGTACTGCGTAAGTTGAAAATCGCACATTCTGGCCTAAATCGAAGTTATCTATGGCTTTTATCAGTCCTATACAACCTACCTGGAATAAATCATCAACATATTCACCCCGGTTGCTGAAGCGCTGAATAACGCTTAAAACCAACCGTAAATTGCCTTGAATCAGACTTTCACGGGAGTTCATATCCCCGGCCTGCATTTTAGCAAACAATTTTCTCATTTCATCATTTTTCAAAACGGGTAGTTTGGAAGTGTTAACTCCACAAATTTCCACCTTATTTATCAAGTTGCTGGCCCCTTCCCGGTAAATAATTAAAATTTAAATGGATACCGGCTAAATATTTGTACTATTGTTAAAAAGTATTTACGATTTCCATTTAGTTTATTCGGGAACAGGCGAAGCTTTTTACTCTTATTCTATTTTTCTTATCTCTCTTTGTAATCTTTTTAGAATGCGTTTTTCCAGTCTGGAAATATATGACTGGGATATCCCCAATACATCAGCTACTTCTTTTTGAGTTTTTTCCATACCGTCTTCCAGACCAAATCTAAGCTTAATTATGGTATTTTCCCGTTTGCTAAGTTTATGCATAGCCTGCCAGAGCAGGCTCTTTTCTACTTCCCCTTCAATTCTTTTATAAATCATATCGCTTTCAGTTCCCAGTACATCGGATAATAATAATTCATTGCCATCCCAATCTACATTCAGTGGTTCGTCTAAAGATACTTCCGAGCGGGTCTTTAGATTTCTTCTCAGATACATAAGTATTTCGTTTTCAATACAACGGGACGCATAAGTGGCCAGTTTTATATTTTTTTTAGGATCAAAAGTATTTACTGCTTTGATTAAACCAATAGTGCCAATTGATACCAGGTCTTCGATATTAATGCCGGTGTTTTCAAATTTTTTGGCTATGTATACTACCAAACGAAGATTATGCTCAATCAGCTTAGCTTTTACTGCCATTTCACCGGCATCCAGACGCTTAATTAAATCAATTTCCTCCAGTTCCTTTAGCGGAGCCGGCAGAACTTCAGTTGAACCAATGTAATGCACATATTGAGGCATTCTGCGTTTGATCCACCAATTGATTAACCAAAGCTTGATTTCCCTGATTTTTAAAATACTCATAATTCTTTACCCCTTTTCCAGTATTTCTCCCGGTATTAACAACTGATATTCACCTTGAGAGCTCAATTGCTCGCGATATAGAGCAACAACCAGATTGTTATGAGTTATTTGCCGGCGCCCATTATTTAATGTAATTTCATCAGTTCTAACTCCAACCAGCCATCCATTTTTTTTACCTATAGACGAGAAAGGAATAATTCGTAAACGATTTGACCAGCAGGTTCCCATTAAATCGAACATATCTTCCGGTTTATTTTGTGTTTCATAGACAGTTATAAAATCATCGGGAAGTAAATCCTTTATCCACTGATATTCAGCAATAATTACCGGTCGATTGGTCAGGGGATCTCTTAATCCATTGCCGGTATCCAGAAATCCCTGACCTGCGCATTGCCGGTTTTCTATACGTACTTCCAGAGGGTATTTCAGCAAAGCCGGGATTATACGATTTACAAGGATATTTTCACCCCGGTACCCTATCCATAAAGCAACGGTAATCCCCCCGATTAACCAGATAAAATAATCGGACGACAAATTATTGCTGACCAGATATGATAGTCCGATAGTAGTTCCCGCCACGAGGAAGTTAATAGCGTAAAAATATGTGAACCCTTTAATATACTTCTGAAAGGTATCCGGATTCAGGCCAATATAAACCAATATTGCTGAGACCAGTATTTTAAGTGACCAATTATAACCCCAGGTCAGGTCAGGTAATACATAACCTACAGCATAAAACGCTCCAATTATTGCCGCTATTAATAAACGACCGTATTTAACCGGCAGATTTACAAGCCGGGCAGATGCCCAAAGGATTATGAAATCCATTAAAAAGTTGATTAGAAAGGTTATATCTGCATATACTTTTGGTTCATTAATAACAGTCACTATATTCCTTTCCATATCTGGCTAAATTTGCGCCACTATATTTATACTAATAAAATCACCAAGCATGTATTCCAAATTATAACAGTAAGCGTTTACAAAACTTGTCTTTTTAGGAATCTTCAAATGGGTAACAAGCCCAAAATAAAGCTAAAAACCGGGAGTTATTCTCCCGGTTTTTACTTTTTAAGCTAATTTTCTATAAAATAAAATACCCGTATTTATTTGTTTCTAAGGAAAGTTGGAATCTCCAGATCGGAGCTACTCAGGAATGAGGTTGGAGTTTCAGAAGTTCTTCTGGAACGATATGCTTCTTTGGCAGGGGGAGTTATAGAATTAAATCCGGTAGCAATAACTGTAACCCGAACTTCTTCTTCAAGAGTTTCATCAATGTTGGCCCCAAATATAATATTAGCCTCAGAATCCGCTGCCTGATGAATAATTTCGGCTGCTTCATTAATTTCGAATAAGGTAAGATTGCTGCCACCACTAATATTAAACAATACCCCTTTGGCTCCTTCAATTGAAGTTTCCAGCAAAGGACTGGAAATAGCCATGCGTGCTGCTTCTGCTGCACGGTTTTCACCTTTGGCTGTACCTATACCCATTAAAGCTGAACCGGTATTCTGCATCACGGTTTGTACATCGGCGAAGTCACAATTAATTACTCCCGGTACGGCAATTAAATCTGATATACCCTGAACTCCCTGGCGCAGAATATCATCCGCTATTTTAAAGGCATCATTAAAACCAGTATGCTTATCCACTACCTGCAGAAGTCGGTCATTGGGTATAGTAATCAGGCTGTCTACAGCATCACGCAACGATTGTATACCCCGTTCGGCCTGTCCATTTCGTTTACGACCTTCAAAGGAAAAAGGTTTGGTAACTACACCTACAGTTAATGCACCACATTCTCTGGCTATACGGGCAATAACCGGTGCTCCTCCGGTTCCGGTTCCCCCACCCATACCTGCAGTTACAAAAACCATATCTGCAGACCCCAGGGCTTTTTTAATCTCATCAACCGATTCTTCAGCCGCCTTCATTCCAACATCAGGGTCTGCTCCCGCACCCAGTCCCTTCGTCAGTTTTTCCCCCAGTTGAATCTTTTTTTCAGCCTTAGATAAATACAGAGCTTGTGCGTCAGTATTAACGGCAATAAACTCAATCCCTTTAAGACCTGCTTCAATCATACGATTAATAGCATTATTGCCGCCTCCTCCTACGCCTATAACTTTAATTCTGGCAAATTGCTCCATTTCAACATCAAAGTCCAATGGCATTTGAAAACCTCCTCTGCCTTATCGAAATAAATCTGTAAACCACGAAGAAACTTTTCCAACTATCCCGCTGAATTTACTACTGTCTGCCGGCATCTTAACTGCATGTTGCTGATTAAATAATAATCCACCCAGTACTGCAGCATTCCGGGGGCGATTATACTCATCGTTAATACCTTTTATGTTTTCCGGCCATCCTAATCTTACCGGAATATTAATATATTCTTCCATTACCTGCGTAATACCTGCTAATTCTGCTCCGCCCCCGGTTAAAACTATACCAGCCGGCATATATCCCAAACAACCAAATTGTTTAAACTCAGCTATTATCATTTCGCTCATTTCAATTACCCGGGCAGAAATAATATCAGCAACTACCTGCTGTGATATTTTACTGGCATCTTTTCCTTGAATATTGGGGACATTAAGCATTATTTCCCGGTTAGCCATATCCGGACTGGCCAATCCATGGTTTTCTTTAATTTTAGCAGCTTCCTCCATGGAAGTCCTCAGTACTATGGCTAAATCTTTAGTTATATATTCATCACCCATTGGTAATACAGTGGTATAAACCAGATTGCCATTTTCAAAGTAGCTTATTTCTATGGTTCCCCCACCAATATCAACCAGTCCAACCCCCATTTCTTTTTCAGTTGGTGAAAGTACGGCTGTAGAGGCTAAAAGTGAATTATATACCAATTGATCAATCCTGAGGTTAATACGATGGGCGGTTCTCTGTAAATTCTGTATCCCGGCCACTGCACCAACAATCACAGATACTTCTGCTTCCAATCGGCTGCCTGCCATTCCAACCGGATCTTTTACTCCATCAAATCCATCTATAATATACTGTTTTACAATTGTCTGGATTATGGACCGATCAAGGGGTATGGAAATGTTACGCGCTGATTGCAGAACTCGCTGTTTATCTTCTTCATTGATTTCATAAATGGGATTGCCTACTGCTACCATGGCATGATTGCTGACTATACTTATACTGACACTGGAGAAACCAACTGTAGCTCCGAATATCTCAATACCGGTCAGTCTTTCCAGCTCATTTAAGCAAGTTTCAATCGATTGTGAAGTACTTTCCAGATCAATTATATTTCCTTTGCGTACACCCAGAGAGGGTACCTGAACAAGCCCCAGTAAATGTAATTCCTGACCGAATATTTCTGCCATGGCGGCTTTGATATTTATAGAACCTATATCCAGGCTTACAGCAATTTTTCTCTTGCTAATGGGAACACATCCTTTTAAAGAAGTTAAGTATTAAAATACAACATAAGGATTAATATTCCTCTTTGTTCTATCTAATTAATTTCAATATTTTTTCAGCAAATAGCGCCTAATAATTCCAAGATTTTGAAAGATTCGAACCCCAAATACCACCACGGCTGCCAAATATAATTCCACACCGAGTCGATCACCAAAATAGGCCAGTCCGGCAGCAAGAATAGTATTAACAATAAATCCACTGATAAAAATAGTATTATCAAATCCGTCTTCCATATAGGCTCTAATTCCCCCGAAAACTGAATCCAGGGCTGCTAAAACAGCAATAGACATATATTTTGCCAATACTGCCGGTAACAGAATCGGCATTTGAAATCCAATTACAAGGCCTATTAATAAACAAAATATGATTAATAACCACATATCTATGACTCCACCTTTTCTTTGTTCTCTACCGGTAAGGCATAATTAAACTTCATCGTCCCGCTATAGGCAGGTATAATTATGTCTTCAGATTCCTGAACATGTGCCTGCACACCCAGGTGCTTTAATTGTTCCAGATATCCACCGCGCATTTGAATTCCACTGTCCAGCATATCCGGATTACCTATAGCTTTAATAATAATCGGCGGAGCAATTTTATCCAAATTAATTAAAATAGTCGTACCGGCACAGCGAACCTCTGACATAGCTACAATTCTCTTTCCATTGACTGATATTGCTTCAGCTCCGGAAGCTTTCAATTCATTAACCAAAATCAGTAAATCCAAATCATGTATCAGACCAACATTGGGATTTTCACCGGCTTGCAAACCTGAAGCACTGTCATTTAAGGTTAATACTATTCCGGAGCCTTTTATCTCAGCTAATCCGGCTGCCATATTGGCTTTTTGAAGTTCCTCCTGTAAGTCTGCCAGCGCTTGATCATTTTGTCTGACATTTTGCAGTTTATTGCGCAGGGATATGACTTCCTCAGCCAGCGCATCACGCTCTTCGGTTACCAGGGTCAATTTGTTGGTTAATTCCGTAACCCTTTCCGGCATAATACTTGATTCAATACTTTCAGTAGTTTTAAATTGTATAGCCAGCATTATGCCCAGCACAAGACATACTAAAGCTATGGATATTTGGGCTCCCTTGTTACGCATACTTATCCCCTTCTAATTTTTTATCCCGGTTAATCTCTGGTTTTAATCACCGGCTGACCCTTGAATCTTAAGTCAATATACTCCAGTTCTTCCATTCCATGCTCATCAAAATCGGCTTCAATTGCAAAGGTCTGACTAATTTGCCCGGTCTTTTCCTTAAAGCGATCTGCATTACCAAATCTGATTTCTGTTCCTTTAGTTGAGTAGATAGTTATTTCTCCGGTTTTATTTTTATAATGAAATTCCGATATTTTAGCCTGATCATTTGGGGAAAGCGAATCCCAGATTTTTTTAGCCAGATTTACTGCAGCCGGGTATACTGGTTGTCCCAGATTAACCCGTGCCGGCATTTCATCAGCAGTTATTATTGGATAAGCACCCATGAAATATGTAGTTTTATCTATACATATTCCATCTTCAGCCACACATAAAACTATATTGTCATACGGCATAAGAGCCCATATCTTGCGCTCCTCGATAAAAATTTCAGCTGTCCTCGGTAAATGCCTGGTAAGGGTGGCATTTTTTATTAATGGATGAGTTTTTACAGCTCTGATTACACTTTCTTCATTAAGTTTAAAAATATTTTCGCCGGTTTTTATACAGGCCAGATTGATAACTTCTTCACGGGAAACAAGATTAAGACCTGCTACTTCAACTTTTTCAATATTAAAAAATGAACTATGTAAAAAAAGGTATGCTGACAAAATAATAATTAACAATAATATGGGAAATCGAATCGCCCGATGGGAGGTTTGTTTCATAACTAGATTTCACCAATCCCCGTATTTACTGAGATTGATTATAACAGATATTTTTAATAAAATCATTAATGCTTAAAAAAAAAAAGAGGGTTCCCCCCTTAAATATTTTGTATTCGTTTTATATCAGCTCCGAGACTTTCAAGCTTTATATGAATTTTCTCATAACCTCTATCAATATGCTCCACCTGACTAATTACAGTTTCGCCGTCAGCCTGAAGACCGGTAAGGATAAGTGCAGCACCGGCCCTAAGGTCAGTAGCTTCTACAAAGGCACCCTCCAAACGATTTTTGCCCTTAATAATGGCCACCCGGCCTTCAACTTTTATATCGGCCCCCATTCTACGCAATTCCTGTACATGCATATAACGGTTTTCAAATATGGTTTCCACCAAAATACTGGTACCGCGTACGGTTGATAAAAGGCTCATCATTTGTGGTTGCATATCCGTAGGGAAACCCGGATAGGGCATAGTTTTTATATCAGTTGAACGTAAACGGTTACGGCCTACCACTTTGAGTCCTGAGCTGGAATGAAATATTTCCACTCCTATCTCTTTTAGCTTGGCAATAATCGGTTGTACATGTTCGGGTACCACATTTTCTATCCATAATTCTCCCCGGGTTATAGCTGCCGCTGCCATAAAGGTTCCGGCTTCAATACGATCAGGTATAACGCTGTGCTCAACATTACCTAAATGGCTTACTCCTTCAATCCTGATAGTATCCAATCCTGCCCCCTTTATTTTAGCCCCCATGCGATTTAAGAAGTTTTGTAAGTCAACAATTTCAGGCTCCCGGGCTGCATTTCGTATTAAAGTAGTGCCATTTATTAAAGTCGCGGCCATCATTATATTTTCAGTTGCACCTACGCTGGGAAAATCCAATAAAATATCCTTAATCCCTTCCGGTTTACCCTGGCCTTCCATAAAACCATACTCTTCACTAATCTTATATCCTAGATTTTCAAATCCTTTTAGATGCAAATCCATAGGTCTGGTACCAATAGCGCAACCACCCGGATAAGCAATTTTAGCGTGATGACATCGTGCCAGCAAGGCTCCCATCACCAAATTAGAAGCTCTCATTTTACGGGATATATTTTCAGGTAATTCACAAGAATTAACTTTACTGCCATCAATAATCAGTATATCTTCTTCTCTGTTAACCGTGGCACCCAGCACCCTTAACGCTTCAGCCATTACTTTAATATCTTCCAGATCGGGTACTCCGTCTAAAATCACCTGTCCTGAACAAAGCAAGCTAGCCGCCATTATTGGAAGAGTAGAATTTTTTGAACCACTAATTTTAACCTGACCGTTAAGTGGTTTCATACCCCTGATTAATAAATTATCCAAATAAACACCTCCGCTGGAGTTAGTTCTGCGGAATAGAGTTTTTAAGTATTTCCAGGAATTCCACCCCTATTCTCCATACATCTCCGGCACCCATGGTAACAATTAAATCATTATCACGACTATTTTGCCCCAAATATTTAACCACATCAGCAGCTTCTTCTATATACACTGCCTGGCAGCCATTATTTCGAGCTGCTCCATAGACCAGCTGACTATCAATTCCTGGAATAGGTTTTTCACCTGCTGCATATACTTTGGTAATAATAGCTAAATCGGCATGTTCCAATGCAACTCCTAATTGTTCACCCATTTGACGGGTGCGTGTATAACGATGAGGTTGAAATACAACTACCAGTCTTCCCTCATGAATAGTACGGGCAGCATCAATAGTCGCCCTGATTTCGGTGGGGTGATGAGCATAATCATCAACTATGATGCGTTGCTGACAATCTCCTATTAGTTCAAATCTGCGCTTGGCTCCCCTGAATTTAACCAGAGCATTTTTTATCGTCTCAAATTCCAGACCAATTTCCATTCCAACCGCTATGGCAGCTAAAGCATTTATAGCATTATGTTTACCAGGTACTGACAAACTGATTTCTCCCAGTAACTCACCCCCGACAATAACTTCAAAGACTGACCCAATCCCCTTGGAACGCCAATTATTAATCCGATATAAATTATCTCTATGCTCACCATAGAATACATGGCGAATGGAGGTATCTTTAACTACATCACGTACTTCTGAATAATCTCCACATAATACTGCAAACCCATGCGGTTTAATACCCTCAACGAATTGAGTAAAAGCCTGCTGAATCCTTTCAAAAGTCTTGTAAAAATCCAAATGATCATCCTCTATATTGGTTATTACTGCTATATAAGGATGAATTGCCAGGAATGAGGCATCACTCTCATCGGCTTCCACAATAAAAAGATCTCCTGTACCCAGACAGGCGTTCAGGTGCGTGCCCTGTAATTCACCACCTACTATCAGAGCGGGGTCCTGATTACAACCTTCCAGAACTGTATATATCATAGCTGTGGTAGTTGTTTTTCCATGTGCTCCTGCCACAGCAATTCCATCTCTTTCGTTGACCAGGTCAGCCAGCATTTGCCCTCGCTTTATAACCGGGATGTTTTTTTGTCGGGCCATTACCACCTCCGGATTATCAGAAGGTATAGCAGTTGATACTACTACCAAATCCACCCCTTCCTGCAAATTAGATGCATCATGACCGGGAAAGAATATTACCCCTATGTCTTCTAAATAGCGGGTTACTTCATTTGACTGTAAATCTGATCCGCTGACTGTGATACCCTTTTCTATCAGTACCTTGGCGATACCGCTCATTCCAGCCCCGGCTATTCCCACCATGTGAATTCTGGACTTCGATATGGGGGACATCTGCTCATCTCCTTTGCACAAGTAGTCAATCTTCACACTGTATAGTATGCATAATTAATAGAAGTGGTTACATTTTAATCTCTGGACTTGTCCACTTGTAAGTCAAGTTGAAATTTTTAAGATAGAATTATATCTAGAATATCATTTAACGCATTCGGTTTTCGTTCATTAAACATATTATCCCCCATTTTGATTAGCCCGCCCTTATCAGCTCTTAATTTGTTTAGCATTTTTAAAAGAGTATCCCCATCCAGGAACTCATCAATAACCATTTCAGCAGCATTTTTCTTCACCATAGCCCGAGCATTTTTTTCCTGGTGATTATCAGCCGCATAAGGATAAGGTACCAGAATAGCCGGTAGTCCCATCATGGCCAACTCAGCCAGTGTACTGGCCCCTGCCCGGCATAATACAATGTCAGCGGTAGCCAGAACATTTTCCATATCATATCTAAATGGATAAATCTGAACTAAATTACGATCAGACTCATATTTAATTTCCTGGTATATGCGGTTTATTTCTTCAAAATTATCTTCGCCGGTAATCCAAATTATCTGGGTTGGCTCGGTAGGCCGCAATTTAAAAAAACTCAACATAGCTTCATTAATACGGGCTGCTCCCCGACTGCCGCCAAAAGCAACCAGGGTAAACATATCGGGATTTAAACCTGCTTTTTTGCGTGCTTTAGCCTTATCTGCCCGCTTTATTTCTTTCCTGACCGGTAATCCGGTAACTATAATTTTACGAGCATTTAACTCTTCCCGTGCTTCTTCAAAGGTTAACATAGTGCAATCAACCCTGCGGGCCAGGTTACGATTAGCCAGACCCGGCCAGGCATTCTGTTCATGAATAAAAGTTTTTTGTGCATAAAATGTTCCCGCCAATACCACCGGAAAAGATACATAGCCACCAGTCCCCACTACAATATCAGGGGAGAATTTTTTTACTACTTCACGAGCCTGAAAAAAACTATGCGGGAATTTGACCAAGGATTTTGATGCTTTTAACATTGATGAACGGTTTATACCTGAAACATCAATTGCAGTAAAGGGCAGACCCGCTTTGGGAACTATCTCACTTTCCATAGCATTTGAACCGACATAAAGTATATCACAGTTGGCTAAGCGTTCTTTTAATCCCTGAGCTATTGCCAGAGCAGGATAAATATGTCCTCCGGTTCCGCCACCAGTTAAAATAATTTTCATGAGGAGTCCTCCTCTATTTATAAGTACTATATCGTGAAATATTTAATAATAATCCTACACCCATCATGGTAAAGAGCAATGATGAACCACCATAACTAATAAAAGGCAGAGTAATACCAGTTACAGGTAAAACACCACATACTACCCCCATATTAATGCTGGCCTGAAATATAATCATAGTAGTTATTCCCGCTGCCAGCAAACTACCGAAAATATCCGGTGCATTAATGGCAATTCTAAATCCCCGCCAGGCAAAGAGCACAAACAAGGTAAGAACTAAAGATATTCCTAAAAACCCTAATTCTTCACCAATGATGGCAAAGATAAAGTCGTTATACGGTTCGGGTAAATAAAAAAACTTCTGTCGCCCCATCCCCAATCCCATACCAAAAAGCCCGCCCGAACCCAACGCATATAAAGACTGTATAACTTGAAACCCTTCATCACTGGCATACTTCCAGGGATTCATAAATGCCATCATTCTTTCCATTCGATAGGGTGCTAAGGCTATAGCAGCAACTACAGCTCCGATACCCCCCAGAGCCAGGATACCTAAATGTGACCAGCGGGCCCCCGCAACTAACAACATAAAAAATACTGTACCGGCAATAACAAAAGCAGTTCCTAAATCAGGCTGGAGCATAACCAACCCGCCTACTAAAGCTAACAATATTACGTATGGAATAATACCATAGGTAAAGTTACGAATTTTATCATAATTTATTTCCATATTGCGAGCTAAAAAGTAAACCATGGCTAATTTAGCAAATTCAGATGGAGTAAATCTAATTGGACCAAATTGTAACCAGCGACTTGAACCTTTAGTTTCAAAACCTAACGGCGAAAGAGCAGCAATTAATCCCAGGATAGCAATAACTAAAAGAGGAATAGCAAAATCTCGTAATTTCAAATAGTTAAGTTTCATAATAATTATCATGATAATAAAACTGATAATCGCCCAAACAGTTTGTCGTAAGACAAAAAGATAGGAATTACCAAACTCAACATTGGCTTTTACAGCGCTGGCGCTAAACACCATAACTAAACCAAGGCCAATCAAACAGATAGTAATTATGAGTAGCATAAAATCTGGCGGACCTTTTCTCAGTCTCACAATTTTCCTCCCCTAAAAAACTGATCTAGTCTCAACCAACTTACAAAACAAATCTCCCCGTTGCTCAAAGTTATCAAATTGATCCCAACTGGCACAAGCCGGTGAAAGTAGAACAATATCCCCCTCTTCGGCTAATTTAAACGCGACTTCAGTTGCTGCAGTTAAATCTTCTACATCATATATATTCCGATAACCGGTCTTCATGACAGCAGTGATTATCTCCGCACGGGCTTCTCCCAATACAACCAGCGCTTTCACCCGGTCATGAATATATTGGGCCAGAAGTGAAAAGTCCGAACCCTTATTGCGTCCCCCGGCGATCAGAATAATCGGTTGCTCAAATGATTCTATGGCTTTAATAGCAGATTCGGGATTGGTAGCTTTGGAATCGTTAATATATAGTACCCCGTTTAGATAAGCAACTTCCTCCATACGGTGTCTTACACCATGAAATTTACTTACTGCCCGGGATATTACCTCAGGTTTAACTCCGGATAAAAAGGCCATGGCCACTGCACAGAGAACATTTTCCAAATTATGATTGCCTTTGAGTTTGATATCTTCAAGATTACATATCAGTGTTTCCTGGTCATGCCAACAAGCTATGATGTTGCTATCTTTAATAAATACCCCATTATTTAATGGTCGGCTTATACTGAAATACACCACCTGACCCGGACATCTTGAGGCCATCGCCGATACCATCAAGTCATCATAATTAAGTACTGTATAATCAGTAGCTTGTTGATTTAAAAATATTTTTTCTTTAATTGCGGCGTAATTTTCAAGCGTTTTATGACGATTGAGATGATCAGGAGTAATATTTAAAATTCCACAAATATGTGGTCTGAAATCTTCAATGGTCTCCAATTGAAAACTGGACATTTCCAGAACGATTTCTCCTGAATTCAGACTATCTGCAATACTGGTCAAAGGTACTCCAATATTACCTGCATACACCGCCTGACGACCATCAGAGGATAAAATATGCTGCAATAATGAAACCGTAGTAGTCTTGCCATTGGTACCAGTAATCGCATAAATTTCCACTTGCGGTGATTTTAACTTATAACCCAGTTCAACTTCCCCGATAACAGGAATTTCGTAATGCCTGGCCTGTTTAAAAAGGTCTGTATCCAATGGTACTCCCGGACTGGCAACTATAAGCTCATATTTTCCCAAAGACAAGTCCGGATAAGCACCTGTAAATAAATCCACCCCGTTATGTTTTAGCTGACTGGCGATTTCCCCTAGTTGTTCCCCAGTCTTGATATCACAGGCACTTACAATTGCACCCTGTTTTTGTAAAATATCAATGGACTGCAACCCGCTTCTGGCTAAACCTGCAACCAGAACTCTCCTGCCTTTTAAATCCATAGCAACACTTCCTTATCCAATACCTTTGAAACCCAACAATCCAATTATTACAAAGATTAATGACATTAACCAGAACATGCGTACAACTTTAGTTTCATGCCACCCTTTTAACTCAAAATGATGGTGCAGTGGACTCATTAAAAATATTCTCTTACCTGTTGTCTGAAATGAAAGCACCTGTAAGATAACACTCAGACCTTCCAGGACATATACGCCACCTATAATTAATAAAAATAATTCTGTTCCGGTGAGAGCTGCAACAGCAGCAATCGCACCTCCCATAGCCATTGATCCCGTATCACCCATAAAGATTCGGGCCGGATAGTGATTAAAAATGAGAAAACCAATACAGGCTCCAGCCAAAGCAGCACAAAAGATTGCTAATTGATAATGTGAGGTCATAAAACAAACCAGAGTAAAAGCTATGGCTACAAAAAATGTAACCCCGGAAGCCAAACCATCCAAACCATCAGTTAAATTCACAGTATTAGCAGTAGCCAGTAAAACAATAAGTAAAAACGGTATATACATAATACCCAGATCAACACGCCCGGAAATATAAGGGATAAGAATTTCGCCGCCGCGTTGAAAATAGAAAAGTAACATTATCCCAAATAACATGCCAATAACTAATTGAAAGATTATTTTTTCACGGGCTCGCAATCCCAGTGAACGCTTTAATACAACTTTAATATAATCATCAGCGAAACCTACCGCACCAAAAGCCAGCATAATCAGAACTGCTGTCCAGGTTTCACTGCTGCTGCCGGTTAAAATAAAAGTAGCCCCCATCACCGCAGTAATAATTATTATTCCACCCATAGTAGGAGTTCCAGCTTTGGATAGATGTCTTTGTGGCCCATCATCCCTGATACTCTGACCAACTTTTAATCGCGTAAGAAAAGGTATCATAATGGGGGCTATTAATACTGATATTATTATAGCCAGGGCCATAGCCCATAAAACTGATGAGACGACCAGCATAACTTAATCCTCCGGTATTACAATTATTTCCCCAGCCATTTGTCTACAATTAATTCCAATTTCATTCCCCGGGAAGCTTTAAATAAAATTACATCCTGACCAGATAAATTTTTACTTAGATATTCATAACCCTCGTTCCGGTCAGTAAAATGGGCCATCTGTTGTTCATTCATACCTGACTCCCGTGCTCCTCTGGCAATATTCTCAGCCCTTGTGCCGATAGTTACCAATAAATCCACACCGGATAGAGCAACTTTTCTTCCAACTTCCATATGGCCTTGCAATTCATAATCTCCTAATTCAAACATATCTCCCAGAACAGCCACTATTCTTCTTCCAGCTGCCAATTCAGTGGCTGTTTCTACAGCAGCGGCCATGGATAGGGGGTTGGCGTTATAAGTATCATTAATTATTAATCCGCCCTGCGGCAGGTTAATCATTGACAGACGATTTCCACCAGGCTCATAACCGGACAAACTGGTTTGAATATCAGCCATATTAATACCCATTAATGTGGCTACCCCAGCAGCGGCAGTAATTACAGGGGCTAACCTTAAAGTCGGCAGTGGAAATTGCATCTGTATCTGATTCTCTAATATATTTGCCTTTATCCACAATTTTCTATTATTAATATGAGCATTTATAACCCTGAAATCACAATCTTTATTATAACCAAAGGTATATCTGCTACAGGTATAATCCTCGGCAGCTTTGATTAAATAATCATTATCACCATTAATAACTGCAAATTCTTCAACTTTTTGCAATACTTCACATTTCGCCTGCGCTATGTTTTTCAGGCTGCCCATTGTCTCCAGATGAACAGGTTCGACATTGGTAATTATGGCTATAGTTGGACGGCATAAAGAGGCCAGGTGAGCTATCTCTCCCCGGGAACGCATAGCCAGTTCAACTACCGCAACTTCATAATGAGAATCCAATCTTAACAAGGTTAATGGTAAGCCAATTTCATTATTAAAATTTCCTTTGGTCTTTAAAACCTGATAATTATTCTGCAGGAAATCGGCTAAAATATCTTTGGTGGTAGTCTTGCCTACACTGCCGGTAATTGCTATAACCGGCAGTTCAAATCGGTTTCTATGCGCTGCAGCTAAATGCTGAAGAGCAGCAAGGGTATCTTTTACTTGAATAATAGCAACTTCTTTGTATAAATCTGTTAGTATTCCATCTGTATTGGTAACCATTGCACCGGATGCACCCTTTTGCAGAGCCTCATTTATATAATCATGGCCATCAAAATTCTCACCCTTTAATGCTATAAACAGGTCCCCGTTTCTAATATCGCGTGAATCAGTTGTAACCCGAAAATATTTGGGCTCGCCCTTTTGAATAGTTAAACTCCCTCCGGTAGCCTGACAAATAGAATTTAAATCAAATTGCATGACCCTTTTTTCTCCTTAAGTATCTCTCTGGCAACCTTACGATCATCAAAATTCAATTTTTCCCCTTTAATTAACTGGTAATTTTCATGACCCTTACCGGCGATTATTACCAGATCTTTTGGACAGGCCATTTGAATAGCATGATGAATTGCCTCGCGTCTGTCAGGAATAACCGCGTACCGTGAATCTGGTATCATTTCCAAACCGGGGATAATATCATTAATTATTTTTTGAGGATCTTCATTACGCGGATTATCTGAAGTTATGATACAATAATCGCTGTATTTCCCCGCAATTTCTCCCATCAGCGGGCGTTTGCCCCGATCACGGTCTCCGCCGCATCCAAAAACAACAATTAATCGATTCTCTGCCAGTTCCCGTGAAGTCCTGAGTATGTTCTCCAGACCATCAGGAGTATGAGCATAATCAACTACCACCGTAAAATCTTCTTCGCTTTCAACCTGTTCAAAACGCCCGGGAACACCCTGAATTTTATGCAAAGCTGTTTGAATTATTTCCACTGGTATTTCCTGAGCCAGAGCAAAAGCAATAGCTGCCAGAGCATTATAAACACTAAATATTCCTATTAACGACATTTCAATCGGGAAACTCTTATGAGCCGTTTTAACCTCAAAACGGGTACCTTTTAAACTGGTATCAACATTTACCGCGCGAATATCAACTTCATTATTGATACCATAAGTATAATACGAAGCTGAACAAACGGAAGTGAACAGCTGGCAGGAAGGGTCATCGCCATTTATTATACAAAAGTAGCCGGGAACTGCCGGAATCATACTGAATAATTTGCTCTTGGCCCTGGCATACTCTTCCATAGTGCCGTGATAATCCAGATGATCCTGGGTTAGATTAGTGAATATGGCGACATTAAAATCAATCTCTTCGACCCGGAATTGTTCCAATGCATGAGAAGACACTTCCATGATCGCCCATTGGCCGGACATTTGCCGTACCATATTCAAAAACTCCTGTATCTCTACGGATTCGGGAGTTGTATGTCCATACTCCTTTTGCCATTTATCAATTCGGGCATAAAGAGTCCCCAGTATTCCGGTCTTAGCCCCATATTCCTCTAATATAATCTGAATCAAGTGACTGACAGTTGTTTTCCCATTAGTCCCGGTGACTCCAACTACTCTTAATTGTGTGGAGGGATGGTCATAAAAATTTGCCGCTATACGGGCCATTGATTTTCTGGCATTTGTAGTCTTTACACAGGTGATACCCTCCGGTACAGGTACATCACTTTCAACAACAACTGCTACCGCACCATTTTTAACTGCCTGTTCAATATATAAATGACCATCGGTTAATTGTCCAGGCACACATAAAAAAAGTCCTCCGGGTAATACTTTACGCGAATCGAAATGCAAACTGGATATATTGACATTATCCAATCCCTGCAGATACTGAAAATCAACGCCGGTTAATAATTCTGATAATCGCACTCCCGGGAACCTCCTTTTCTTCTGCTAATATTTATTATTCTCCAATAGGCTGAAACTTTACTTTTATTGTAGAACCACTGGTAATTACCTTGCCCGGTTCCAGTGATTGCTCATAGGCTAATCCTGAACCACTGGGAATTAAATGCAATCCTAAATCAGATAAAATTTTTACTGCTTCCTTCATTGGTTTTCCCCGTAAATCCGGTACTGTTACTTCTGTATGTTCATTATCGGAGTCAAAAGGTGATAAATATATTATTACCTGTGAACCCCGGTTTAATTTGCTGCGTGCAATAGGAGTCTGCTGCCAGACAATATCACCATTTCCACTAACTTTGGCATTAAGGCCACGGGCATTCAATGTTGATACTGCTTCAGCTAAAGGCAAGTTAATTACATCGGGAACTACAACCTGCGTAACCGGCTGCTTTTCTTTATTCCTTTCTTCCCGTAAAGGCACCCCTTTATAGCGTAGAGAATCTTCCATAATAGCTTTAAACACCGGTGCTGCTACCCATCCCCCATAATATGGATAACCCTGCGGAGCATCTACCACCACAATACAAACCAGCGCGGGATCATCTGCCGGCGCAAAACCAACAAATGAAGCAATATACTCATCTTTCATATATCCGCCGCCAGCTTTAATCTTTTCTGCAGTTCCAGTTTTCCCTGCCGAACGATAACCCTCAATATAGGCATTTTTACCAGTTCCATCGGTAACCTCGCCCTCCAGAATAAGACACAATTCTTTAGCCGTTTGCGGAGATACCACCCGATTAACTATTTTAGGTTCAAACTTTTTTATAACCTTGCCGTCTTTATCGGTTATTTCTTTGACCAGATGTGGTTTCATCAGTTTTCCCTCGTTGGCTACAGCAGCTACTGCCGTAGTTAGCTGAATAGCAGTCACTGCATTAGCCTGCCCCATAGCCATCGTGGCCAGGTCAATTTGCATGGCTCGTTTTTGAGGTACTATTATTCCGCTAGCTTCTCCCGGCAGGTCTATACCGGTTTTTTTACCAAAGCCAAACGCGTTCAAATAATGATAATATTTATCTATACCCAATGCCAAACCCACCTGCACAAATCCAACATTACAGGAATTTTCTACAATCTGGGCAAAAGTCTGACTGCCATGGGCTTTGGAATTAGCACATCTTATGGTTTCCCGCCCAACTTTGATATGACCGGGACAATAAAATGTACTGTTGGCGTTGACCGTTTTCTCCTCTAAAGCCATAGCAGCAGTAGTTATTTTCATGGTTGAACCCGGTTCATAAGCATCATTAATAGCGAAATTACGGCGATTGGCATCGGGATAATCACCGTAATGATTGGGGTCGAAGTTATCGCGTGATGCCATAGCCAGTATCTCACCGGTTTTAGGGTCCATAACAATTGCTGCAGCTCGTTTGGCTTTTCTCTCTTTAAAAACTTTATCCAATTCCCGTTCAGTTATATATTGAATGGTTTCATCCAGAGTTAAAATCAGATTAGCCCCTTCTATCGGAGGAATATATTGGTGAGTTGCTTCAGGAATAGGGCGGTTTAGCCCGTCATGTTCAATTATTAACTGTCCGGGAGTGCCCCCGACTAAATCATCATAGAAATTATCAATACCTTCCAGTCCGGTGTTTTCAATACCAGAAATGCCCAAGATATGACAGGCTAAAGTCTTCTTGGGATAAAAACGACGGTTTTCCTCCAATATTCCAATACCAGGCAAATCCAGTTTTCGTATTTTTACAGATTTCTCCGGATCTATTTGCCGTTTAACCCATTCCCAGTCACTATTTTTGGTAATACGCTCATAAACTTTAAGCTCATCCATTTCCAGAATATTAGCTAACTGATGAGCAGTATCAACAGCCTTTTTTGATTGCTTTACTTTTGCCGGAACTGCATAAATGGAATCAGCACTTATCGATACGGCTAACTCGTTACCATTCCGGTCATAAATGATACCCCGTTTGGCTTCCAAAGAACTTTCCCGGGTACGATTCTGTAAGGCCTTTTCTGATAGTTCAGCTCCCTGAATAAACTGTAACCAAAACACTCTGCCCCCCAGCAGAAAAAACCCTAATATAAACAAGAAAAAAAGCGTTGCAATACGCTTTCTTACTAATAAATTGCCAGTTTGCACGGTAAATCACCCCGTTTTTAATAATTACAAATTCCTCTGGGCAAGCTTGACCAGGTTTGAATAAATTTTATCTAATGGTTTACGCTCAGCTTGTAATGTCGGGACGGTTTGATTACCTTCTTCTACCTCGGGAACAGTTTTAATAGCTGCAACGGCAACAGCCTGGTGTGGTTTAATCATACCTAACTGCGTGACAGCCAGAGACTCGATCCGATCCAGACAATTAACCTGTGCAATTCTATACTCCATTCGCTTATTGGCTGTTTCCAGGTCACCGATTTCTTTTTCCAGAGAAACAATTTGATAGCCCAGGCTGGCACCTTTTATACACAAATATACCAGTATTACTGCATAGGCAAAGGCAAAAAAGCCAATCTTAACAAATAATTTGCTTCTAACATTGGTTATTTTTTGAGTTCTTCTAATTCTTCTGATATTGGGTACTGATTCATTATAAACCGGGGTCTGCCAATCCCTTGAGTAATCCAAACCTGCCTGTATCATATTATTCTTCCTCCCTGAAAACTAGAACTATACTCGACTGGCAACTCTTAATTTAGCACTTCTTGCCCGGGGATTTTCTTTACATTCTTCAAATGACGGAGCAATCGGTTTTCTGGTTACGGGTTTCAATTTTGCTGCATGTCCACAGACACATATCGGATAACCAGGTGGACATATACAATCGCGGGAGTTTTCCTGAATAAATTTTTTCACTATTCGGTCCTCAAGTGAATGAAAGGTTATAACACAAAGTCGGCCATTTGGTTGCAAGGCTTCAATTGCCTGCGGTAACATCAATTCAATTGCCTGCAATTCATCATTGACTGCAATACGAATAGCCTGAAAAGTTTTCCGTGCCGGGTGTTTTTCTCTTCTATAACTGGCTGGCACGGCTGCCTTAATTATTTCTACCAATTGCACAGTAGTATCAATAGGTTTATCAACTCTCTGGTTTACAATTTTCTTTGCTATCTGCCGGGCATATTTTTCTTCGCCATATACAAATAATAAATTAATTATTTCTTCTTCACTATATTCATTAACTACATGCCAGGCACTTATTGGCTGATTACGGTTCATACGCATATCCAAAAGAGCTTCTTCATGAAAGCTAAAACCTCGTTCAGCTTCATCCAACTGAAATGATGATACCCCAAGATCAGCCATAATTCCAGAAACCTTGCCAATATTTTCCCTATTTAACACTTCAATAAGGTATTTAAAGTCAGTATTTATAAACTTCACCATAGATGTGTCGAATTCCTGCCGGGTTTTTAGCATTGTTTCCCGATCTTTGTCAAAGGCAATAACCTGAGCTTCAGGTTCCAGTTTTTCCAATAATGCTCTTAAATGTCCTCCCCCACCCAGGGTTAGATCAATATAAATACCTTTAGGGTCAGTTACTAAATGTGAAATGGTCGGTTCCAATAATACTGGCTTATGCAATAATTTCGCTCCTATATGCCCAAGTCTACCAGGCTCTCGGCAATTTCTTCGTATCCGGATGCTGCGCTCTGGTTATATTCATTCCAACTATCATTGGACCAAATTTCCACCCGGGTACCTACTCCAATTATTATTACATCCTTATCAATACCGGCATAGTCGCGAAGATTCCCTGGCAATACTACTCTGCCCTGTTTATCAACTTCCAATTCTGAGGCTCCGGAGAAAAAAAAGCGGGCAAAAGCTCTGACATCAGCACGCGTAAACGGCAATGATTTTAATTTGTTTTCAATTGCCTGCCATTCATCCATTGGATAAAGGAAGATACAATTATCCAAACCCTTGGTAGCAACAAAGCGTTCCATTAGTTGCTCCCTGAATTTCGAAGGTATGGTAATTCTCCCTTTAACATCAAGCGAATGCTGGTATTCTCCCAGAAACATTTGTGCTACCTCTTCAATATTATTTCAGGGATTCGGCTCCACTTTAATCCACTTTACACCACTTTATTCTTTTTATCAATAACCATCTCCTTCTTTGTGAAAATTTTATCTTAAAATAAGCTAAAAATATTTTTTACCAGGGATTAATAGACGCAGATTACACAGATTTACGCAGATTTTTTTTATTAAAATTTGGAGACGGGTTTTTTATGGTGAGTTGGGTTTCTTCAAGGAGGAGGTCGGTTTTTTTAGAATCTGATTATAACTGACTCTTACTGACTGGACCTGACTATAACAATTATTATTAATAAATAACCGTCAGGTTCAATCAGGAATAGTCAGGCAAGTCAGGTTCAAAGAATTTTAATAGACGCAGATTACACAGATTACGCTGATTTACGCAGATTTTTTTTATTAAAATTTGGAGACGGGTTTTTTATGGTGAGTTGGGGTTTTTCAAGGAGGAGGTCGGTTTTTTTAGAATCTGATTATAACTGACTCTTACTGACTGGACCTGAACTATTTTTTATAATTTATGTACATGGAAGAAAGCCCCGGCCTTAGACCAGAGCTTTAATTGACGAATAGTTTTTTACATATTATACTATACTTAATAAAGGAGTTGCCGCTTTTTGCATGGCGGCAGATCCTAAAAGGTTTTAGACCGCCTTACAAGGCGGTCAGGTTATTTTCTGTGCAGTATACACAGGGAAACAACACCCACGATTACCAGGCAAAATTGAAACAATTCGCCATATGTAATCATAAAGCATCACCTCCCTTCAAAGGGGAAGTGACCAACCGCCAAACGGCAACTCCGTTCTCATATTAACATATATTACCTAAAATACACACTGGATATCCTGGACTTGATTACTAATAAATTACTTTACCGTCTATTTCAATCAGGAATAGTCAGGCAAGTCAGGTTCAAAGAATTTTAATAGACGCAGATTACGCTGATTCACGCAGATTATTTATATTAAAATTTGGAGACGGGTTTTTTATGGTGAGTTGGGGTTTTTCAAGGAGGAGTTCGGTTTTTTTAGAATCTGATTATAACTGACTCTTACTGACTGGACCTGACTATAACAATTATTATTAATAAATAACCGTCAGGTTCAATCAGGAATAGTCAGGCAAGTCAGGTTCAAAAAATTTTAATAGACTCAGATTACACAGATTTACGCTGATTTTTTTATTAAAATTTGGAGACAGTTTTTTTATGGTGAGTTGGGTTTCTACAAACACATGTGGACTTACTCATTTATCCAGATGGGATTGGAAAATATCCAGGGTTGCAGTCGGCGGTAGCGGGAAAGATATACCTGGGTACGATATATTCCCGGTTCGACATTCGAGAATTCATGATTGGTTCCCCGGCTTTCCCGCCACACTCTTCCGTTCCTGAATACTTTAACCACGGCTGTATGGGGGGTAATAATATGTAAATCAAGATTATTTTCATAAGTAAGCTGACTGCCGGACGACCATACCTGTTCGTTTTTCTTAATCTCAAAACGAAATCCCTGGCTGTCCATTAAATAATCATTGGCTACCCAGCAATTTCCCTGGCGAAATGCCTGATAAACTATTTCTTTATCATCAATAACTTCTCCGGTTAGAGGTTCGGTTGATAGAATATGCATATTTATAAACTGAAACCCTGTCCGGTAAGAGCCCATGGTTATATTAAATGGTCCATATTTAACCTTGGTTCCGTGGGCATCTGAACCGCCAAAGGCCAATACCCGTTTACCATTTAGAAGATATTCGTCCCATTTGGTTATTATCTCCGGATAGGGTCCTACCATTCCTGCCTGGGGATTAATTAACAGATAAATCCCCCGCCAGATATTGGAGATACCATCTCTCCATTGCGATAAAAAATTCCAAATCTCTATTCCCTGAAAGTCATCTACTGTCCAGTCAATCCACTCATAGGTCAGTCCGTTCTCATATAATTTTGAACCTTTTTCAAATGGATGCGCAATGATACCAATGCCCTGTTGCTGATTAACCTGGTCAATCACATTTTGCGGACAATTGTCATCGGCGGGAACAACTTCTTTTACATCAAGGGCTAAATAATGATTATGCTTATAATTAATTTCCATAGCAACCAGCGTGAGAACGCCATGCCGGTACCCTTCCTGACCTTTATACAGACCATTTAAGTTATGGTGGTCGGTAATAATGATAAAGTCCAGATTAGCCCCGCCAGCAATTCCGGCAATCTGATATATGGATAACTCCCCATCTGAATAATGAGAGTGTATGTGTATATTGCCCCGGTATTCGTACAAAATCATTTTCACCGCCTTATCGATATTTTATGTTTCCTTATCGGGTATTATAAAATTAATTCACGCTGATTATATCAGGGTTTATGAGGATTTTTTAAAGATATTTAAAAAGGTATGTCTCCATTTATTCCATTAATTAATTTGGAGCCGGGGTTATGTATGGTTAATTACGTTTTTCAGGGAGGTGGTCTGTTTCCCGGTGCCTGACTGTAACTGACTCTGACTGACTTGACCTGACATATTTAATTTAGAATTTTCCGACAGGTAGAGTCATAATAAGTCAGGTTAGTCAGGTTCTAATATTAAATAAGAGTTTTGCATAATTCAAATAAATCCTTCAATACTGTCACTCTGAGCGATAGCGAAGAGTCTCATAGATACCGTAGATCCTTCGCTAACGCTCAGGATGACATTTTAGAAGTTAGTATGATAATTAAAGAAATGTTAATTATGCAAAACTCTCACCTATCTCTCTTTACATAAGAAACAATACAATGTTTCAATCAGGGAATCTGTGAAAATCCATAAATCAGAATCGTTTGTGTCTTGAATTATTATCAGGAACCTGCCCCTGACAAACCAATCAGCTTAACCAGGTCTAAATATTTATAAAAAATAAGGGCGGCAAAGGCATAAGCTCTGCCACCCTTATTATAACCAAATTTTTTAGCTGACAACTTTGATATCGAAAGTTTTTTCACCCTGATCAAACTTAATGGTCAGGGTCATTACTGTTCCGTCGGGAACCATAGAGATGGGTACAGGAAGCAATGCAGCTACTGCATCAGCTTTAAGAGTTAATACATCGCCTTCCACCGTATACTCTATGCCGTCATTGAGCGTAATATTTACAGCTCCGCCAAGAGCAGAACCAGTGATTCCGGTAATCTTGGTTGCCGGTCCCCAGGTAATATTAATAGTAGCATCAGCAACCTTAGACTTACTCAAATCGGTACCTGCCGGGCTGATAGCTAACTCAGCAGCAGGAGCCGGTTCTTCTTTAGGTTCTTCTTTAGGCTCTTCTTTGGGTTCTTCCTTAGGCTCTTCCTTAGGTTCTTCCTTAACCGGAGCTTCGCCTAAGACAACTGTTCTGCTGGCATCAATCCAGTCAACCTTTACGCCTAAGGCTTCTCCAATAGCTCTTACCGGCAGATAAGTGCGTCCATTATAAATAATAGGTGACATTACACTGCCATCAGCATCTTTTGCCTGCCAGTCGTTACCATTCACAATAAACTTGATGTCCCCTGCCAGGTTGGCGGTAATGCTCTGCACTGCAGGAGCTGCAATTGTGCCTGCTGCAAAAGCAAATACCATAACAACAGCCATAACCAATACCAGTCTTTTCTTCATCATCTTGTTAATTCCCTCCCGTTTTTTTTTACTACTACGCCTGTACCGGCGCCGAAGCCATTTCTTTGGGTGGTCTTCCCAGAGCAATTAACACAATCAGGGCCACAGCAATTACACCCAGTCCATATTTCATGGCATTACCCTGTTTGCTGACTTCCGGAGTCTGGAAAACATACATAACGGTTCCCTGAGCTCCTTCAGGCTTGCCTAAAAAGGTATCTGTCTGAGCAGCGTTTTCTTCCAGGTTGGATACTATCACCGGAATTGACTCGAAGGTCTGTAAACCATTGGCAATAGCTTCCTTGGCATCTCCGGCACCACTGCCTATTTTACCGGTGCCTTCCTGGATTTGCTTGATACCCGGAACCAATTGTCCATCAATGCTTTCCTGCAGATATTCCATAGCATACAGAATACTGGCAGGTTTTCCATTGGCCATGGCTTTCATAGGTTTACCACTGGCATCTAAAGCTCCCAGTCCTAATACCATCATGGTTAATCCGCCATCTGTCTTACCCAGACTTTCGGATAACAGTTTACTTCCCATTTCAACCGCAGATACGCTGGCCGGGAAAGCCATCGAGCCACTGGGGGTAATCATATTACCGCCGTCACGGAATGCACCGACATTGGTACCAACAGCTTGCAGTTTTGGCTCAATGGAATCGGTAATTACCTTTTGGGCAGGAGTTCCGGCAACTGCAGCTTTCAGATAATTAATATCGTTATAAATGCTGGTTGTAGCAGTTGGTTCCACTGCACCATCACCGGTAGTACCAATAGCAGTCTGAATAGTAGTCAGGGCTGATTTCTGGAATGCCATGGCCGGCAACAGTTGTCCGTCAACACTCTTTTTCATTAATCCAACTGCATCTTTAACTCCCGGAGTTTTACCGGCAGAATCTGATCCTTTGGCAGTAGTATAGCTGGCAGAATCAAATCCCGGGGTCATCAGCCCGACTCTTATCTTCAGAAGAAGTTCTGATAATGAACCCAGAGCATCACTGATTTGCTTTACACCGCCTTCGACTTTATTAAGTCCAAACAGCAAAGTTGCATCCTGAGCACTGTTGCCAACACCTTTTTGAATGGCATCAAAACCGTTGTACAGTTGATTAAGACTACTTTGAACCGTACCCAGTGAGTCAATTTCTGAAGTGGTAGGCACAATAGGGATTACTGCGATTTTGAAACTGGGGAGTTCTATATCTTTGCCGTCCGCTTCCAATACTGTATATTGTTTGGCCGGATATTTGGGCGGAACCAGAGGTACAGTCCAACTTACCTGGGTAATGCCCTGAACATTGGCCAGTACACCTTGCGGAGATTCCCCTGCTATTCCAGGAGCCTTAATATTGGAGAATTTTGCATTGGCAAATTCCCATCCGGACAGAGATACGACAAAGGGGGTAAATACTTCGGCTTCTTTCTTTATTGTTTGACCCTTTGAATCAGTAAACTCTAACTCTTTGGTTTGTCCAGTAGTGTTCTCCAGATAGCATACTATCTTGATATGACCGGTTTTGCCACTCATTTCTGATGGTTTTACCTTCTTGCCATCCAGATAGTATTCCAGTTTTACACTGACTGGTATATTTATTTTGGCTATTTCTCCCTGATCAAGCGTAGCTAAATAATATAAATCATCAAAGGCCTGCTCTCCTTTAGGGCTTACCTTGATGCCTAGACGATTATCCTTGATTGTAATTTTTTCAGAACCATATAGATTTCTTACTGACGCCAGTTTGTACTGACTATTATCATCTATATTATACGTTCCATTACCGAACACTCTCAGGTGGTTTAATACTTGCATTTCTGCTATATTGCCATCATCGCCAAAATTGGATACCACTAATTCATTATCCAATATTTTCTGCGGAGCCGGACCCTGGGCAGCAGTAGCTGTAAGAGCCGGAGCCAATACCAGCGATAAAGCCATAAATAATACAAGTAATTGTTTCATTCTTCGATTTCTGAGCAACCTGATTCCCTCCCTTCGTTATTGGTTTACTGCCATAGCAATTTTGATAACCAGTAAGGACAATACCAGTCCAACCAACAGGGAAACACATACTCCTACTGCTGCAGGAGCAGCCTGAGTAGCCAAAGCTGCCGCATCTGATACATAAGTACTGTAAATAGCGGAAAGATAGGCTGCCCATCCCAGGAACATCGCGTCAATCCTTAATCCTGTAACTGAAAGCAGCACTAACAGGAATAAGGCAACGCCGGACACTATTGCCACATACATCAGGTTATCGGGTGGCAGAGGCATAAACAGAGCGAGAGATATCATAGAGGCCAAACCTACCGCAACGCCGATTAACATAGCAATTGCAGTCTTAAGATAATCCCCAAAAGGTCCTATTACTGCAAACATAGCCATAGCTACAGCTGCAATATAAAATGCGCTGGCTCCCAAAAATCCTTGGAATGCTACGAATATTGCAAAAAATACACCTACTAACAGACCCAGACCGATAGCCTTTTTCATGGAATTCACCTCCTTTGCAGGTGTTTTGCCAACGATGCTGCAACTATTGCTGTAACCGTTACTGCATTGATCAGGGATAACTTTATACATAATTACCATGGTATAAGGTATTATATGACAATTAATAAAAACAACAGGAAGTATCACCTTAACGGTGATACTCCACTATAACCGGTACAATTGATTTTCTTCCAAAAAGGGAATTCCTTTGGCAGTAAAAGCTTTCCTGGCATGTTCAATATCTTCTACTTTAAAAATAACCAGGGCATCATCTCCTGAAGTACCAAGGAAAGCATAGAGATATTCAATATTTAAGTTCTGGTCTGACATTTGTTCCAGTACAGCAGCCAATCCTCCCGGAGTATCAGATACTTTTACTGCAATTACTTCGGTTTCACTAACTGTAAATCCTGCTTGTTTCAGAATTTTATAAGCCCGTTCCGGATCATTAACAATAATCCTTAAGATTCCAAAATCCGAGGTATCTGCTATGGATAGTGCCCGAATATTTATACCAGCTTCACCCAAAACTCTGGTAACGCTGGATAAACGGCCGGCTTTGTTTTCTAAAAATACTGAAATTTGTTTAGCCATTCTGTTCCTCCTTATATGTTCCTGCGATCAATAACGCGTTTGGCTTTTCCTTCACTACGCTCAATTGATTTCGGTTCAACCAGACGAACCTTGACGCTAACCCCCAATGCGCTTTCAAGTTCTTTGGTAATTGCAGCCCCCAGTTCTTCTAATTTGCGTATTTCATCGCTGAATAAACTTTCTGATACTTCCACCTGAACCTCCAATTGATCCAGATTACCCTTACGGTCTACTACCAATAGATAATAGGGCTCAACACCAGGAATATTAAGCAGCACATGTTCCACCATGGATGGGAATACATTGACTCCCCTGATAATGACCATGTCATCTGAACGACCCAGTACCTTTTCCATACGCACATGCGTTCTGCCACAATCACAAAGATTTTTATTCAGTGTAGTAAGATCCCGGGTACGATAACGAATAATCGGCAAAGCTTCTTTGGTTATGGTAGTTATGACTAATTCACCAAATGCGCCTTCCGGTAACACTTCCCCGGTATCAGGATCAATAATCTCAGCTATAAAATGATCTTCAGCTATATGCAAACCTTTTTTACAATTACATTCTATGGCAACCCCTGGTCCTATAATCTCACTCAGGCCATATATGTCAAAAGCATTTATTTCCAGCTTGTTTTCGATTTCCCGGCGCATATTCTCTGACCACGGTTCAGCTCCAAATATACCTGCTTCCAGTTTTAAATCTGACGGCAATACTCCCATTTCCTGCATAACTTCATACATGAGTAACGCATAAGACGGCGTACAGGTTAATACCGTAGTCCCAAAATCCTGCATTAACATTATCTGACGTTTGGTATTGCCTCCTGAAGTAGGTATTACAGAAGCCCCCAGCTTTTCTGCTCCATAATGAACACCTAATCCACCAGTAAATAATCCATAACCATAAGAGTTCTGAATTACTGATAACCTGCTGGCTCCGGCACTGGTTAATGCTCGGGCCATAAGTTCTGACCAGGTGTCAATGTCTTTTTTGGAATAACCTACTACGGTAGGCTTGCCTGTAGTACCGGAAGAAGAATGCACCCTTACCACTTCACTCATAGGCAATGCAAACAATCCGAACGGATAGTTATCACGCAAATCACTCTTGGTAGTAAACGGCAACTTCTTTAAATCATCCAGGGTTCGTATGTCATCCGGCTTGATTCCCACTTCATCCATTTTTTGCTGATAAGCAGGTACAAATGCATACAGCCTGAAAACCGTTTCCTTTAATCGTCTGAGCTGAAGTTTCTCCAGATCAGAACGGGACATGCACTCTTTTTCCTTATCCCAATAGCTCATTTATTCTACCTCCCAGTACTTTTTTCCTGCATTAAATTAAAATAATTGTACTTTTCCGACATCATGCCAATAGTCCGCGTTAATTGCTTTAAAACCAGTTAATGATAATGGATTTTTCAACATTAGTAACATTAACCAAAAACATGTATTTTCCTGCAAAATGTTCAGATAAAAATAAGGATTGAATCTAAGGGATAACAAATTGTATCGGGTGAATAAATTATGCGGGTTTAAAAATCGAGTTTTCGGGTGGATAATCGCCGGTGGGGGGCTCCAGTTTATACGAAAAAACCCCACCGGGCCGTGGTGCCGTAGTTTAAACCTGACTCAGCAGGTGGGTGCCCTCCCATGTCTTTTATGTTTCCTGGTAAACAGGTATACAGTCCACACACGGAGTCCGGGTTCCCTAGTTTTTGGTGTTGGCAAAAACATTCGGCTATTCTCACGAACACAGCAGGGATTTCCTATACTTAATTGTTTCTTGCTTGTGCTTGAATAATATCACAATTATCGTGGTAATTCAAGAAACCCCGGCTGTCATAATACCCCATTTTCCCCTGAAATAACTGTTATTTTTCTCTGATAAGCAGCGATAGTTCCCTAAGCTGCCTGGAACTAACCGGAGACGGTGCTTCCGTCATTGCACAGGAAGCGCTCTGGGTTTTCGGGAAAGCGATAACATCACGAATACTACTTCTGCCTGCCATTATCATAACCAGTCGGTCTATTCCAAAAGCTATGCCTCCATGCGGTGGAGTGCCGTATTCAAAAGCTTCCAGCATATACCCGAACTTCTCTTTGGCTTCCTCCACAGTCATTCCTACCAGGGCAAACATTTTTTCCTGCAAATCACGACGATGAATTCTGATACTCCCTCCTCCAATTTCCGTACCATTTAATACCAGGTCATAAGCACGGGCCTTTACCAGATCAGGTTTACTGTCCAGCAGGGAAATATCTTCCGGACGGGGAGAAGTAAACATATGATGTACCGCTACATAGCGCTTTTCTTCTTCGTCATACTCCAACAAAGGAAACTCAGTCAGCCATACAAAAGACAGCTCATTATTATCAATTAAATTCATGCGTCGAGCCAATTCCAGGCGAATGTTGCCCAGTACTCTGGCTACGGTACTGGCGCTATCAGCACTAAATAAGAGCAAGTCCCCGGGCTGAGCATCCATAGCGTGTAAAACGCTATTCATCTGATCGCTGGTAAAAAACTTCGTAATTGGCGATCTTAACTCTTCTTCGGTTACAATTATCCATGCTAATCCCCGGGCACCATTATCGGTTGCCAATTTGGTCAGTTCATCTATTTCCCTGCGCGTTAAACCGGCACAACCTTTAGCATTAATTCCCCTGACGACACCGCCGGATTGTACTGCCGAAGAAAATACTTTAAATTCCACTTCCCTTACAAGGTCAGTTAGTTCCACGATATCCAGACCAAAACGCAGATCGGGCTTATCCGAACCATATCTGCTCATGGCTTCATCATAGGTTAATCGTTTGAATGGGGTAACAATTTTTTTACCGATACCCCGGTCAAATATCAAGGCCATCATCTCTTCTACCAGTTGTATAACATCTTCTTCATCAATAAAAGACATTTCCATATCCAACTGGGTGAACTCGGGTTGACGGTCAGCTCTTAAATCTTCATCACGGAAACAGCGTACCACCTGAAAATATTTCTCCATTCCTGCTACCATTAAAATTTGTTTAAATATTTGCGGTGATTGAGGCAGGGCAAAAAACTCTCCGGGGTGAACCCGGCTGGGAACCAGATAATCTCTGGCCCCTTCAGGTGAACTTTTAGTCAGCATGGGAGTTTCTATTTCCAGAAATCCTTTGGAATCAAGATAATCACGCATAGCTTTAACTACTCTATGACGCAATACAAAGTTGTTTTTCATTTCCGGCCGGCGTAAATCCAGATAACGGTACTTGAGGCGCAAAATTTCATCAACTTCTACACCATCTTCAATATAAAAAGGAGGAGTCTTGGCCGGGCTGAATACTTCCATCTGTTCAACATATACTTCTATTTTACCGGTAGCCAAATTAGGATTCTCAGTAGCTTCCGGTCTTTTCCTTACTATTCCGGAAACTGCTATTACATACTCGCTTCGTACCTGTTCTGCCAGATGAAAGGCCTCCTGGTCTACTTCCGGACTGAATACCACCTGAATAAGACCGGAACGATCCCGAAGATCAATAAATATCAAGCCACCATGGTCCCGCCTGGTATCTACCCAGCCATTTAATACTACCTGTTGGCCCACCTGCTCCAAAGTCAGGTCCGTGGCCATATGCGTCCTTTTCATACAATTTTTCCTCCTAACAACTTGCCAATAATGTATTAATTAACTCCACTGCCCGGTCTAAATCAACCTGAAGTTGTTCTTTGTTGCTCATATTGCGTATGGTAACAAATCCGCCTTCGATTTCATCCTCCCCTAATAACACTACCAATGATGCATTCAACTTATCAGCGTGTTTCATCTGAGCCCGGGCACTGCGTGCGTTATAATCCATTTCCACGCTTATACCTGCATCCCGGATTCGTTTTACTAATTTTACCGCCGGGGATATATATTGCTCATTCATTGCCACTACAAATACGATTTTTTTCTGTACAAGGCTATGATTGATACTGCCCTGTTCCAATGCTAACAGGATACGCTCCATACCCATGGCAAAGCCAATACCCGGCAGGCTTGGCCCTCCACAGGCTTCAACCAGACCATCATAGCGTCCTCCACCCCCAATGGCACTTTGCGAACCAATCCCGGGGATATGAACTTCAAAAGCTGTATTGGTGTAATAATCCAAACCCCTGACCAATTTATCATCATGCTGAAAACTGATTTGGGCTTCCTGCAGATATTTTTTTACCTGTGCATAATGCTCATGACAATCAGGGCATAAGTAATCAAATAAGGTCGGGTGTCCTTCAATTGACTTCTGACATTCCGATTGTTTGCAATCCAATACCCTTAAAGGATTGTTCTGATAACGAACTTTGCAATCATTGCAAAGCCTTTCCTGATGGGGAACAATATACTTTATTAGCTCCTGACGGTATGATTCCCGGCAGATTGGACAACCTACTGAATTCAAATGCAAATCGTATTCTTTTAACCCGGTTCGGGCAAGAATTTCCACCAGCAGCATCATTACTTCCGCGTCCAGATAGGGGTTCCGGCTTCCAAACGCTTCGACCCCAAATTGATGAAATTGCCGGTATCTGCCTTTTTGCGGACGGTCATAACGAAACATGGGACCGGAATAATACCATTTGACCGGCAAAGCCCCGTTATAAAGATTATGTTCAATAAGGGCCCGTACACAACAGGCAGTCCCTTCCGGTCTAAGGGTCAGGCTCCGGTCTGCTTTGTCATTGAAAGTATACATTTCCTTGCTTACAATATCGGTACTGTCACCTACTCCGCGTTCAAACAATTCCGTATGTTCAAATATAGGAGTACGGATTTCCCGATATCCATACAATTCCGCCACTTCCCTGATAATTTTTTCCAGGTTCTGCCATCGGCTTGATTCTTCGGGAAGAATATCATATGTACCTCTGGGTGCTTTTGTGAGCATAAAAAGGCCTCCAAGCCAAATAATTCTGGGATAATTCTAATGTACGACCCCCAGGTTGTCAACTTTGTTGGCGATGATACGTGCCAGTGACTGCTGATACGCATCAGGGTTTTTGGGATTATAAAATGATGTAAGTCTCCAATTGCTGTAATTTACATACTTGGAGGCGGCACCTGCTCCCATACCAATAATTGTCTGGCGTTCCTCCATCATTTTAATATTATAGTAACAAAAATTTCCCGGTAACGAGTAACCTACATTTTCAAGTGCGGCTTTCATATATTTTTGCCGGTAAAGGTAATAGGGCAAATAACCATGCTCAATCAGGTATTCGGAAATTTCCCTTATGCCATTTTCCACAATTTCGATTTTGTCTTCCAGATTCTCCTTGCCTTCCGTTATTGCCATCGCTGAACCCCGTTTAAGTGCCAGCGTGTGCACGGTAAGATTTTCAGGCTTTAATTTAATGATTCTGGCAGCCGTATCACGATATTGTTCCGGGCCTTCACCGGGAAGTCCAATAATTATATCCATATTAATCTGCCTTATACCGGCATCTCGGGCCCATTCAACCGCATTAATTATATCCTGATGGTCATGCTTTCTGCCAATTAGTTTCAGGGTGTTATCCTGCATGGTTTGAGGATTAATGCAGATCCGGTTTACTCCAGCCCCGGCAAAAAACCGCAGGCTATCAGCTGACAAAGTATCTGGTCTGCCTGCCTCAACAGTAATCTCTACGGTTGCTTCGGATATATACCATTCATTTAGAATTTCAAATAATTTCTGCTGATCTTCCAGAGCCAGAACGGTAGGGGTTCCTCCGCCAATATATATGGACTGGGCCAGCAAATTTCTTCTTTTCAGCAACTCCCCCACTGCAATCATTTCTTGCCATAGACAGTCCAGAAATGGTTTTACCTGACCGCTATAGTCATTTAAAATTGCTCCGGGGAAGGAGCAATAATAGCAGCGGCTGGGACAAAAGGGAATACCAATATAAACACTTACCAATTTCGCCGCGCTGACTCCCGATAATAAAAAAGCTCTGTTATTATTCGCCACTTCACACATTAAAACTGATTTTTCATAGTTTACTTTATAATCATTATTCAAGCGCTTAATTATTTCCAGATTGTTTAACCCCTGATCATAAAACTGATGTATTAGCTTTACTGGCCTGACTCCGGTAAGAATACCGTAGGTACCAGGTTTTTTGCCATTCCAGGCACTAAGCAAATCAAAAACCAGAAGGCGCGTATGACGATTAATGCTCTTCCGATTTTCAAACTGGTCATCGCTTAACTTGTGATAACGATAAATCTTTATCAGCTTATTTGTATCGGTTATGCTGCCGACTATTTCCAGATAGTTATTATCGTAAAGATGATGAATGCTGATATTTAAATCCGGGTCTATGTTTTCATAAACCTGTATTTCTGCTAAAGGAAAAGTCATGCGTATTAATTCATGTACATATTCATAAATAGATTCCGGTTTAAAATCAGTGGCTATTAACAATTTAATCCTCCATATATCGTGCATAAGTTCCCAGACATTTTATATCCAGACAATGCTCTGACAGTTGCTGTATTAAAGATGGCAATTCCTTAACCTGATCAGCATTATCAACCTCTACATAGAATCGATAATTCCCGGGAGTATCCCGTACAATTTTAGATTCAATTTTATTCAGGTTAAGATTACGGGCAGCAAATACACCCAAAGCATTATATAAAGCACCCGGTTGGTCTTTAAGGGTAAATATAATGCTGCATTTATCTCCCGGTAAATTGGTCTGTTCTCCTCTGGCTACCTCAATAAACCTGGTATAATTATTGTCTATCTGAATATTACTGGCGATGATATGCAACCCGTAAAGCCTGGATGCTTCCTGATGTCCAATAGCTGCAGCCCGACGGCTTTCATTTTTTACTATTTGGGCAGCCCGCGCAGTGCTGTCAGTAATCTCAATTCTAACCCCGGGCAGGTTGTTTTTTATAAACTGATCACACTGCAATAACGCTACCGGCTGAGATACAACCAATTCGATATCTTTTAAGCTTAATTGCCGGGAGGTCATTAAATGCTGTTGGACTGCAATTTTAATTTCGCCGCAAATATGAAACTTCCCTGCTGCCAAACCGTCAATGGTAAGGTTAATTAATCCGGCCGTACTGTTTTCCAATGGAATTAAAGCCCGTTTTGCTTCATCCTGTTCAATTAAAGTGAATAATTGTTCTATTGTATCGACTGCTTCCAGATCAACCTGCTCTCCCCAGTATAATCTTGCAGCAGCTTCACTGAATGTACCCCTCGGTCCTAAAATTGCATAACTCAAGCTCTTATCCTCCTGCCAGTTGATAAAGCTACCGGCTCAATCTCACGCATTAGCTGGCTGAAGCCCTTTGGGGTAAGTGATTGATCTCCATCAGATAGTGCTTTTTCCGGATGGGGGTGTACTTCAATCATTATTCCATCGGCACCAGCCGCAATGGCGGCTTTGGACATCGGTGTAACCAAACTGCGGATACCGGTTCCATGACTGGGATCAACCATTACCGGCAAATGACTAAGTTCTTTAACCAGAGCTACGGCTGCCAGATCCAGAGTGTTTCTGGTCCAGGTTTCTGAAGTCCTGACACCGCGTTCACATAATATAACCTGTTCATTTCCAGCATCCAGTATATATTCGGCTGCCAATAACCATTCTTCAATGGTGGCGGCCATACCCCGCTTTAATATTATCGGGCGTTCGCAATTGCCCAGTTTACGGAGTAAAGAGAAGTTATGCATGTTGCGGGCTCCGATTTGAATAATATCAGCATATTCACTAACCAGTGATATATCTTCACTATCCATTACTTCAGTAATAACCGCCATATTCATTTCCTCACCGACTTTGGCCATTATTTTTAAACCTTTTTCCCCTAATCCCTGGAAACTGTACGGTGAAGTACGCGGCTTGAAAGCTCCGCCTCTTAACATGCAGGCGCCTGCTCCCCGGACTTTGAAGGCGGTTTCTTTGAATAAATCCTCACTCTCAACTGCACAGGGTCCGGCTACAATAGCTAGTTGATCCGAGCCTATAGCACATCCCTTAACTCTGATTATAGTATTAGTCTTGTCACCTTTTTTGACCAGCATACGGTTAGCCAGTTTATCTGCCAGGCTACTCATAAATAAAACCTCCTTTAAAATAAAATAACCTCACATCCCATTTAAGGGACGAGAGGTCTTGAAAACTTCCCGCGGTACCACCCAAATTGGCTAATGCCCACTCTGTTAAGAATACAGGACTCCTGTAAAATAAAAAACTCCTCACCCGTATGGGGCGAGAAGTATTATACTCCCGCGGTACCACCCATTTTGCCATATATTGGCCCGCTCATCAAAGGATACAGGTTTATCCGATATCCCCTTCCTGGTAACGGTGGAAGTTTCCGCCTCGACCTACTTTCCTTAAACGGTTTCAGCCGGGTGCTCCGAAGTGAACTTCAATCCGCTTCCTTATAGAGATGCTTGCAACCGATGGCATCCCCTCTCTGAATAATTCCACGAACTTACTTTACTTCTTCATGGCATTTTGTTTTATAAAGATAATTTATTGTAACATAGCAGGTTATGATTTGTAAAGCTTTTATCAGTAAGGCGGAGCTTTTACTCCAGTTGAATCCTGACCGCACTTATCCAGTGATTTAGCTCCGTAGTTTTGCAGCAAAATAAATAAAAAACACCTTATTGAGCTCGACAAATCGGGCTATTTTTATGTCAATATTTTTGGATATAATTGTTGTATAATGTTGTAGAACATGGTATAATATCCATATTAGGGGGTGTTCACTATGTTTCTTAAAAAGAGTGTCAGTAACGGAAGGGTATTCCTCTCCTTTGTACAAGGTTACCGGGAGAATGGTAAGGTTAAGCATAAAACTATAGAAAAAATCGGTTACCTTGATGAGTTGGAAAAAGTATATGAAGATCCTATCGCCCACTTTAAATCGGTTGCCAAAGAGCGCAGCCTGGTTACACCTGACGAACGTAAGTTGGAAGTTAGCCTTAATCAGCGCCTGGCAGATAATGCATCTGCCAGAAAAAACTTGGGCTATGCTATTCCTAAGCGCATTTACTCACTCCTTGGCATTCATACTTTTTTACAGAATAAGCAAAAGCATCTTAATATTGAGTACAACCTGAATAGTATTTTCAGTCTCCTCATCTATAACCGATTTCTTTTTCCTTCCTCCAAAAAGAAGGCTTTTGACAGGCGCGATTTTTTCTTTGAATCATACGATTTTTCCCTTGATGACTTGTATCGCTCGCTTGATTATTTTGCCCGGTACTCAGAATCTATCCAGAAATATTTGCACGAAAAGGTCTGTGAAATTATTGGTCGTGATGGAGAACTGGGATACTATGATGTCACCAATTATTACTTTGAAATTCCTTACAATGATGAGGACGAATATGATGATAAGGGTGTTCTGATTAAAAAAGGATTCCGAAAAAAAGGACCTTCCAAGGAACACCGTCCAGATCCTATTGTCCAGATGGGCCTTTTGATGGACTCAAACGGTATTCCTATGGCTTTCAATACCTTTTCCGGCGGAGATAGCGAAAAGACATCGCTTCTTCCTATTATCCGCAGGGTGAAGAAGGATTATGGCCTGAAACGCATCATTGCTGTTGCGGACAGAGGCCTTAATACCAGCGATAACACCGCTTTTCTGGCTGGAACCAATGATGATGATTCCTGTGGTCATGACGGCTATGTCTATGGGCAGAGCGTATTATCTGCTGACAAGGAGTTTAAGGCATGGGTACTCAATACAGAGGGATACATTCATAGTAAAGAAGTAGATAAAGACGGGGAAGAGGTCATTTTCACCCACAAATCCAGAATATATGCTAAAACCATACAACTGGAAAACCGACAGGGAAAACGCAGTTTGAAAATGACCATTTATCAGAAACAGATGGCATATTATTCACAGAAGTATGCAGAAAAGCAGAAAAGAGAACGGGAGCTTGTCCTTAAAAAGGCCAGAGATTTAATCGCGAATCCGGGAAAATATACCAGGGCTACCAGTATTGGTGCTGCCGGATATATTAATAATATTAAGTTTGTGAAGGAAACCGGAGAAATACCGGACGGGGTTAAGCTTTCGTTAAAACTTGAAAGGATTGCAGAAGAAGAAAAGTATGATGGCTATTATTCCATTGTTACCAGCGAAAAGGAACTGTCTGACCAGGAAATCCGTGATATATATAGAGGCTTGTGGGAAATTGAGGAGTCTTTTAAAATCATCAAGAGCGAATTCAGGGCACGGCCTATTTATCTCCGAACCGAGAACCACATAAATGCACATTTTCTCATCTGTTTTGTTGCGCTTCTCATTCTACGCGTACTGGAATACAAACTGGATAAGAAATATCCCGTCAACCGAATACGAGAGTCTCTTATCCAGTATTCTTGTTCTCACCTGGACCAAAACTATTATTTATTTGATTATCGAGATGAAATACTTCAATCATTTGAGAAAGTTTTCGGTCTTGACTTGGGGAATAAAATTATGACCACATCTGAAATTAAAAAAATTTTGCAATACCATAAATAGGTTCTGATTATACAACATTAAGTTGCCCTGGGAAAAAGCTCTGTAGTCCGTATAAATACGGTACTTACAGAGCTTTTTAATATTGTTCTACTGCAAAACTCAGGTTATAAAGATAATTTATTGTAACATAGCAGGTTATGATTTGTAAAGCTTTTATCAGTAAGGCGGAGCTTTTACTCCAGTTGAATCCTGACCGCACTTATCCAGTGATTTAGCTGCTCTTAACTCCCACTTATTGATTATGGAAGTCTTGGGGCGGGTTAGTGATCAGATAAGAATGGATTATACTTTTTCTCAAAACCTATCGTTGTAGCCGGTCCATGACCCGGATAACATACCGTTTCATCATCATAGCAAAACAATTTTTGTTTGATGTTATCTATCAGTTGTTTATGTGAACCTCCTGGAAAATCTGTTCTGCCAATGGAACCCTGAAATAAGGTATCTCCGACAAAAATAATATCTCCGGTTTTCAGGCATACTCCCCCGGCACTATGACCGGGTGTATGTATTACCTCCAACTCAACCGTATTGCCAATTTTAATCCGGTCTCCCTCTTTAATAAACTCGTCAGCGGGTGGACTGGTTACTTTGCTTCCCATTAAAAAAGAAAAATTTGATACTGCGTTGACCAGCATTTTGGCATCAGCTTCATGAATAAGAATTTTGGCTCCAGTGGCTTCTTTGACACCACGATTTCCGCCAATATGATCAATATGGCCGTGGGTATTGATAATATAAACAGCCTTTAAACCATCTTCCTCCAAGACCCTTGCAATACCGCGGGCATTGCCTCCGGGGTCAATAACTGCCACTTCTTTGGTTTCTTCACAGCCGACAATATAACAATTGACTCCCATAGTGTTAATCTCTAAACCTTTAAGGATCACTAAATTCTCCTCCTCTTAGAATATTCTTTCTGTATCCAACAGGATGGTACAGGGGCCGTCATTATTTATGCCAACCAGCATATCTCCGCCAAACACACCAGTCTCAACCTTGATCCCCTTATCACGCAAATAATTAATACAGTAATCAAAAAGCGGTTCGGCCAGTTCCGGCAGTTCTGCTTCAGTGAAACTGGGGCGTCTGCCTTTACGGGCATCGCCGTAAAGAGTAAACTGACTTATAAGCAAAATTTCGCCTTTCACATCCATTAAAGAAAGGTTCATTTTATCCTGACTATCATTAAATATTCGCAGATGTATTATTTTGTCCATTAAATAGCGGGCATCCTCCACAGAGTCGCCCCGTTTTATACCCAGTAACACAACCAATCCGGTGGCAATTCTACCGGTTACCTTTCCATTAACGCTTACCGTACTGGCATTAGTCTTTTGTACTACAGCGCGAACTTTACTCCCCCCTGACTTCTCCCGGAAGTACCCGGCGAACTTCCATAACATCCCTGACTTTATTGATTCGCTGAATTACAGCATTTAATTGGGCCAGATCTCTGATTTCCAGTTTAAAGTTCATTACGGCCTCATTATTTTTGGTAACTCTTGAAAAAACCGAGTGAATATGAATTCTCATATCAGCAATAATTGTCATTACATCGGTAGTAAGCCGGGAGCGATCCATAGCCTTAAGTTCAAGTTCCACCGTATATATCCCCCGGTCATCTGCCCATTCAACTTCTATAATTCGATCTTTTTCGTGCTGCAAATAGCTTTGCAAATTAGGACAATCCCGGCGATGTACTGATACCCCCCGCCCGCGGGTAATATATCCCAATACCGGGTCGCCAGGCAGCGGATTGCAACAGCGGGACAGACGAATAGCTACATCATCTACCCCTTTTATCCGCAATGCACCAGTTTCTTTGTCGCGATACGGCAAAACTTTGTCATCAATATTGAGGGGCAGCATATCCTCGACATGGGCATCGTGAAAGAACAATTCTTTCTGTTTATTCATAACCCCATTAACCGTAATATTGCCGTCTCCAACAGCAGCAAACAGGTCATCAATACTATTATAGCCAAATTTTTTGGCAACTTCTCCAAGTTTATCTTCTTTTAAAAGTTCTTTGGGATTAAAATGTTTCTTCTTAAGCTCCTTTTCCAATAAATCGCGGCCCCGGATAATATTTTCCTGACGCTTTTCACGATTAAACCAATTTTTTATACGGCTTTTGGCTGAAGAAGTCTTTACAAAATTCAGCCAGTCATAACTTGGGCCGGGAGAATTTTTGGAAGTAAGTATCTCCACTATATCGCCATTGCCCAGCGGAAAATCAAGCGGTACGATTCGACCGTTTACCTTGGCTCCGGTACATTTATGTCCAACTTCAGTGTGAACACGATAGGCAAAATCTACCGGACATGCCCCCTTGGGCAATTCTATTACTTTTCCTTTGGGTGTAAAGACGAAAACCGTATCGTCAAACAAGTCTATTTTCAAAGACTCCATAAATTCATTGGTATCTTTTACTTCCTGCTGCCATTCCAGAATTTGTCTTAACCAGGAAAGCTTTTCATCAAACTTCTTTTCACGGGGATTGGTACCTTCTTTGTAACGCCAGTGAGCTGCAATTCCATATTCTGCGGTTCTATGCATTTCTTCAGTTCTTATCTGAACTTCAAAAGGCTCCCCGCCTTCGCCAATTAAGGTCGTATGCAAGGACTGATATAAATTGGGTTTCGGGGTGGCAATATAATCTTTGAACCTTCCGGGCAGAGGTTTCCACATAGTATGAATAATGCCCAGGATTCCATAACAATCCCGTATATCATTTACTACTACCCGGATAGCAATTTTATCATAAATTTCATCAATATCTTTTCCCTGTTTAATCATTTTTTTATAAATACTATATATATTTTTAGGGCGTCCTTCTATATCTGCCTGGCTGCCGATCTGTTCAAGGCCGGCATAAATCTGCTCAATAATAGCATGAACATACTCTTCTCTTTCCTTGCGCTTTTGTTTGAGCCGCTTGGCTATTTCATAGTACATTTCCGGGTCCAGATAGGAAAATGCCAGATCTTCCAATTCCCACTTAAATTTAAAAACACCCAAACGATGTGCCAGCGGAGCAAAAATATCCATGGTTTCCTGGGCGATTTCCTTCTGTTTACGCTCACTTTGAAACTGCAATGTGCGCATATTATGCAGTCTGTCTGCCAATTTAATCAGAATTACCCGAATATCTTTGGCCATGGCAATAAACATGCGTCTCAGGTTTTCCACCTGAGCATCTTCTTTTGATTTGAAATTAATACGGCTTAATTTGGTTACGCCATCAACCAATAAGGCAATCTCTTCACCAAAATCATTGACTATACTCATATACTCTATGTCAGTATCTTCAATAACATCATGCAACAATGCTGCACAAATTGTTTCAGTATCCATTTCAATCTCGGTTAAAATCAAGGCAACTTCTACCGGATGAATTATATAGGGTTCTCCGGAAATTCTTTTTTGACCGGCATGGGCAATCATAGCATAATTGTAAGCTCTCTCAATCAGCTCAATATCTGCTTTGGGCTCATATGCTTTTATACGCTCTATAATTACCTGAGGACCCATATTTATCACCACACCAGCATATTTTCCAAATCGGCAAAGGCCTTTTTTTCTGCCAATCCTTCCAGATAATAGGGGGAATCAGCCAAATCCAAAGTGGTTTGACGGTTAGGGAGCAGCTTTATTTCAATAATACTACCCTGTTTGTCTATTTGACACAAGCCCAGATCAACCAATATATTCAAAGCTGCCAGCACTTTTTCAGCTGTTATGGCAACTGAACTTTCAGATTGTATTGAACTGCAGATATCACTCAATCTGCCGGTTATAAGCAATTTCCCCGCTTTCTTTAAATAGGATAAAACCAGTGACAAGGCCACCTGGTCAGGGTAAATCTGTTCCAATTTATCACGAACAATTTTTAAATCGTCAGCGGAGAAGTTTATTTTAACCGGTATTTCTCCCCGCATATTAATACTCTGCATAAGTATATGGGCTTCAAATATGCTGCCAGGTACCCGGTCTATAACCAGAGCTTTAAATTTTGAATTTTCAGGGTTCTCATTATCTGAACAATAGCTCCCCGCTGCCAACTCAACCATATTATCATATTTACTAATCCCGTCTTTTGTTTCCGATGGCAACCATATTAATTCAGGCCGTTCCTGCCCCCAGGTCTCCCAAACCATACCGGATAGAGTTTCTGCAGTATGGCGGTTATCTAAAGGAAAAGTATGTATACCACAGGAAATATGAGCCGGCCAGGGGTATCTTTTATTAAAGTAATTTCCAAAAGCCCGCGTAATCAAAAATATCTGATTTTCTGACTGGAAAGCCCGTATGGCGGTTTGACGCTGCTCAGCTGATAATCGGCCATGTACGGATTGAATTACATGGGGGCGAAAGTATTGACTGATAAATTCCTGTCCATAACGAAGAATGCGATAGGTCGGGAATACAATTACTACTCCCCGACCATCCTGAATAGCCCGGGTATATTTATTAAAAGCCGGCCAGTAAGACTCTTTCAAACTATCATTATCCATGGAAGTTCTCATGTCCAGAATTTTTAGCTGTATGCTGGTTTGATTACGAAAATGGTTTTCTTCCAAATAGAATAAAATATCCTGATACATCTCCTCAGTCGGTAAGTCCATCAAATCAGGCCGGTTAAAACTGATCATCCTAAAATTACCCGGATTAATCATGGCCTGAACATGCTGCCTGGTATCCCCCACAGTACCAGGCCTGTCAACTGTACATTTTCTCCAGCAAAACACCGGCTGTGGATTAGCTTGGCCATAAGGTTTTAATAAATCCAGTTCTTTGATTAGATTGATATTAATATGTTCACTGTTTAACTCCACCTCAAATTCGATTTCCTCATCAAGTGTTACAAGTGTTCCCTGAGAGACAGCCAACTGGTTAATTTTTTTTCTGAACAAATCAATATCTTTCCGGTTAAGACTGAGTCCGGCCGCCATTTTATGCCCGCCCGATGCCAGCAAATATTCCCGGCATTGTGACAAAGCCTCTATTATATTAAAATCCGCTACGCTGCGTGCAGATCCCCTTCCGGAATCTCCTTCCCAGGAGATCATGATTACCGGTCGCAAATAGCGTTCACACAATCTGGAAGCAACAATACCCAGAACGCCATGATGCCAATTATCACCATCTACTACGAGGATTGGATCGGTTTTCAGGGTATAATCATTTTCAATTCTATCTATAGCTTCGCTAAGAATGTTGTTTTCAACCTCTTTGCGCTGGTTATTCAATAAACATAAATTTTCGGCCAGCTCATCAGCCTGTTTTTCATCACAACAGGTCAGCAAGTCAAGACTTATTCGGGCGCTGGCCATTCTCCCGGCGGCATTCAATCGTGGTGCCAGTATAAACCCCACCCGCCAGGGCGTAACCGGTTCATTTTCCCGGCCAGTTTTTCTTATAAGTGTTTTTAACCCGGGACGCAAAGTAGTTTGAATTTTTTCCAGACCATAGCGAACCAAAATTCGATTATCTCCTGTTAAGGGAACAATATCGGCAATAGTAGCCAGACATACCAGGTCCAACCATTGCCGGATACGCTCAGATTCAATTCTGTCGCCCACCAGGGCACGTGCAAGTTGGAAAGCTGTACCTGCCCCCGCCAAATCGTAAGTTGCCGGATTATTATCCAATTTGGGATTTATTATACTCACCGCAGCCGGTAAATTAATACCCGGCGTATGATGATCAGTAATGACAACCTCCATACCCAGAGAATTTGCCAGAGCCACTTCCTGAACCGAAGTTATACCGCAATCAACGCTTACCAGCAAATTACAACCGGCCGTTGCCAATTCTCTTATAGCCTCACCGTTTAATCCGTAACCCTCGTTAAAACGATCGGGAATATAATTATCTACCTTGGCATTCAGCATCTGCAGACATTCAGTCAATATTACTGTGCTGCAAACCCCATCAACATCATAGTCGCCATAAATTACTATTTTCTCCTGTTTTTCTATAGCAGTACCAATCCGTTCACAGGCTGACTGCATGCCCTGCATATTTAATGGGTCAGATAAATCGTTCAGGCTGGCAAATAGAAAATTTCTGCCTTGTTCCGCATCCCTTATACCGCGATTATACAATAAATGTGCCAGTATAACTGAAACTCCTAATTTTTTATGTAATTTACTGACCACATCCGGATCATAGTTTTTAAGTTTCCAAATTACAGACATATTGTCTTAATACCTCCCGTTTAACTGCACAGAATAAATGTACCATAATAATTGGGGGCGTAAAAAGTCAGGAGTTTTCATATAAATAACAAAACAGCTTTTGGAGGTGTCTTATGGCTAAAATCCGTCATTTTTTCCCCGGGGGAAATACCTGTTACGGTTTTTATTCCTTCTATGATTATCTGGTTTCACCTTTTGTCTCCCGTAAAATAATTCTGAAAGGCGGACCTGGTGTTGGCAAATCCACCTTGATGCACCAAATTGGAGAATACTTCTCCGCTAATGGTTACGACATTGAATACCATTGGTGTTCATCGGACAACAATTCCATAGATGGAGTAGTAATAGGAAACCACAAAATAGCTCTGTTGGATGGAACGGCCCCGCATATAGTAGAACCCCGTTATCCGGGAGCTGTGGATGAGATAATTAACCTGGGTCAATTTTGGGATCGGGGTCAGATCGTTTCCCATCGGGAATCCATCGTCAAGCTTACCAGTCTGGTTTCTTTAAATTTTACCCGAGCATATCGAAGATTGCGAGAAGCAAAACTGGCTTATGAAGAATGGGAAAGCTATTATGAGGAAGCTCAGGATATGATCGCCGTGAATCGTAATATTCTGGCCTTAACTGATGATTTTATTGAACAATGTTCCCCAATTGGATTACAGCGTCATCTTTTTTATGGAGCTATAACCCCTCAGGGGTTAGTAACTACTCTTGAAAGTCTGATTGATCAAAACTATAGTTTATTCGCAATTACTGGCAGTCCGGGCAGCGGTATAAAGCATTTATTTAAGCACACAACTAACATGTTGACTTTGAATAACCTGGAATGCGAAATTCTGCATAATCCCTTTAATCCCGATGAGATCGATTTAATTATTCTGCCTTCCATGCAACGGGCATTAATAAATGTATCCGGAAATTTAATTCCTGTCCGGAGTTCTTTATCCGGTGGAAAATATAGACGGCAGCTTGATTTTGACCGATTTTTATGTACCGATACTATCAATTCCTGTATGAATCTGATCGAAAATGCCAGGGACCGTACCAAAGCCGGTATCAAAGATGCAATAAGTTTTGTTAATTGGGCCAAAAGGTATCATGATGAACTGGAAGGTTGCTATGTTCCGGCCATGGATATAGAACAGCTGTCCAAACTGCGTGATACTTTAATCAAAGAAATAGAACAACAACTGCAGTCAAACGGTGAGGGGTAAAAGGGGGCAATAAAACATCTGTAACATTTTTTGAACCTGACCAACCTGACTTTAGCTGACTGAATCTGACGGTTATTTATTAATAATAATTATTATATAGTCAGGTCCAGTCAGTGTGAGTCAGTAATAATCAGGTTCCAAATAACCCACCTCCTCCTTCAAAAAATCCCAACTCACCATAAAATACCTGTCTCCAAATTTGAATTAATAAAATTCTGCGTAAATCTGCGTAATCTGTGTAATCTGCGTCTATTAAAATTCTTTGAACCTGACTAACCTGACTTTTCCTGATTTAACCTGACGGTTCTTTATTAATAAATAATTATTATATAGTCAGGTCCAGTCAGTGTGAGTCAGTAATAATCAGGTTCCAAATAACCCACCTCCTCCTTCA
>ENA-UOUL01000274-UOUL01000274.1-bioreactor-metagenome-genome-assembly--contig:-NODE-274-length-90035-cov-5.810612_pt1 | contig 90035 bp, 75 predicted proteins | sample MGYA00249838_ERZ747220 | MGnify/ENA primary metagenome ERZ747220 (study PRJEB28778, sample SAMN05720191) | bioreactor metagenome | isolation source: Anaerobic biogas reactor | place: USA:Washington... | reverse complement strand
ATTCGGTCGACAATGTGAGTTTCACCATCGACCGCGGTGAGACTCTCGGTCTCGTCGGGGAGTCGGGCTCCGGCAAGACGACGGTGGCCCGCGCGATCCTGCAGCTCACGCGCCCCACCACGGGGACCATCCATGTCGACGGACGACAGATGGGTCACCTGAAGGGGCGCGCGCGACGCGATGCCATGCGCCACGTGCAGATCGTCTTCCAGGACCCGTACTCGTCGTTGAACCCACGGATGACCGTGCACAACATCATCGCCGAGCCGCTGCAGGCGTACGGTCGCATGCGCGGCGCCGAACTCGAAGCGCGGGTCATGTCGCTGCTCGAGATGGTCGGCCTGGGCACCCAGCACCTGTGGCGCCGGCCGCACGAGTTCAGCGGCGGGCAGCGCCAGCGGGTCGCGATCGCCCGGGCGCTGGCGCTCGAGCCCAGGCTCGTGGTCCTCGACGAACCCACATCGGCGCTCGACGTCTCGGTGCAGGCGCGCATCCTGGTCCTTCTCAAGGAGTTGCAGAGCCGCCTCGGACTGGCCTACCTCTTCATCGCCCACGACCTGGCTGTCGTGGAGTCCATGGCCGCGACGATCGCCGTGATGTACGCCGGTGAGCTGGTGGAGGAGGGCCCTGCCGACGACGTGTTCCGCGCGCCGCTGCATCCCTACACCGCGGCCCTGCTGAAGAGCGTCCCGTCGCCTGACCCGACCGAGCGCAGTGAGATGCGGGTCCTGGAGGGCGACGTGCCCAGCGCGGTGCATCCGCCCGCCGGTTGCCGCTTCCGTCTCCGCTGCGAGCGCCGGATGGAGATCTGCGCCGCGGTCTCTCCGCCGCGAGTCGAGATGGGGCCTCGTGTCGTGCGCTGCCATCTCTTCAGCGGACCGCGCGAGGAGGACGCCGCTCCCGGGATGGACGCCGCCCGTCCCGGCCGCGAGCCTGCCGACGAGCGAGGGCGCCCACCGACGACGGTGCCGGCCTAGATCGCGGGGGCCGGGACGAGTGGCGCCGGGCTCGCCGGATCGTCCGGGATCGGCCGCCGACCACTTGTCCTGCCCACCGGCATTGAATACGGTATCGGCATGCCGCAGTGGGGCACGTGCCGGCCGGTACGGCGGCGGTGCGCGACGGGCGGTGGGGCCGGACACGCTGTCCGTGACGGGTCGCCGGCCGCGCCCCGTGTCAGGCTCGTCGCCGGAGTCCGACGGCCGGCGGTCATCGGGAATCCCGTCCGGCCGACGAGGACGGACACGAAGGTGTGAGGGGGTAGTCATCGTGAGCGCACGGGAGCGCGAGACGGCCAACGTCGGCGCGGGGTTGTGGAAGGGTCTCGGCATGTGGGCCTGGATCCTGTTCCGCGTCAGCGGGGTCGTCCTCGCGGCGTATCTGTTCGTCCACATCTGGGTGATCTCGCAGGGCCGCGTGAGCGGCGCCGAGACGCTGGACGGGCTCTTCGAGTTCTTCGACCGGCCCTTCCTCGTGTTCCTCGACTCGGTGCTCGTCGGCGCCGTGCTCTACCACGCCCTCAACGGCGTGCGCATCCTGCTCATGGACCTGGGCATCGGCATCCATCGGCACAAGGCCGTCTTCTGGGTCTGCATGTTCGTGGCCGCGCTGGCGGTGTGGGGCTTCGCCTACAAGGCGCTCCCCATGATCTTCTAGGAGGGCGCCACCTTGAGAACCGAGACACTCGATCGCAGCCGCGGGGGGATGTGGCCCTGGCTGGGCCAGCGCGTCACCGCGGTCGTCATCATCGTCACCATCATGATCCACCTCGTGCTGACGCACTTCGTCGCCATCGGTCGGCTCAGCTTCGACGACATCGGCGCCCGGCTGGCCTCCACGGCGGTGCTCGTCAACGACGTGCTGCTGCTGGTCGCGGTCGTCTACCACGCGCTGAACGGCGTGCGCATGGTCGTGCTCGACTACGGCTTCTCCGGGCGCGGCGCACGGCGCGGATTCGACGCGTTCCTCTGGGTGGCCGGCGTCGTGGCCGTCGTCTACGGTGTCTGGGCCCTCTGGGTCTGGGTGAGGTGAGGGGGCCGCATGCCACACCATCAACTCATAGTGGTCGGCGGCGGGCTCGCCGGACTGCGCGCCGCCGTGGAGGCCAAGGCGGGCGGCGTCGACGTGGCCATCCTGAGCCAGGTGCACCCCGGACGGAGCCACTCCGGGGCGGCGCAGGGGGGCATCAACGCCGCCCTGGCCAACAACCCCGACGGTCGCGACGACTCCCCCGAGAAGCACGCCTTCGACACGGTCAAGGGCAGCGATTACCTGGCCGACCAGGCCGCCGCCATCCAGATGACCAGCGACGCCCCCGGCGTCATCTTCGAGATGGACCACTGGGGCTGTCCGTTCAGCCGCTACGACGACGGGCGCATCGCCCAGCGGCCGTTCGGCGGCGCGGGCTACCCGCGCACCTGTTACGGCGCCGACAAGACCGGCCACTACCTGCTGCACACGCTGGTCGAGCGCGCCTACGAGCGCCGGATCAAGATGTACGTCGAGGTCTTCGTCACGGCGCTGATCGTCGACGAGGGCCGCTGCCGGGGCGTCGTCGCCTACGACATGATCCGTGGCGGGTTCGAGGCGTTCACGGCCGACGCCGTGGTCATGGCCACCGGCGGCGCCGGACGCATCTACGCCAACTCCACCAACGCCATCATCAGCACCGGCGGGGCCGCGGCGGCCGCCTATCACGCCGGCGTCCCCATGGAGGACATGGAGTTCGTCCAGTTCCACCCGACGGGTCTGTACACCACACACATCCTCATGACCGAGGGCGCGCGCGGCGAGGGCGGTTATCTCATCAACGACGAGGGCGAGCGCTTCATGGCAAGGTATGCCGCCAAGGCGATGGAGCTGGCCCCACGCGACATCACGTCCCGGGCCATCACGACGGAGATCGACGAGGGCAGGGGCATCGGCGGCGGCGACTACGTGCATCTCGACCTGCGCCACCTCGGCGCCGAGCGCATCCTGGAGCGCCTGCCCGGCATCCGCGACCTGGCGATCCACTTCGAAGGGGTCGACCCCATCGAGGAGCCGATCCCGATCAAGCCGGTGCAGCACTACACCATGGGCGGTATCGACACCGACGTCGACGGCCGCACCCGGATGCCCGGCTTCTACGCCGCCGGCGAGTGCGCCTGCGTCAGCGTCCACGGCGCCAACCGGCTCGGCGGCAACTCGCTGCTCGAGACGATCGTCTTCGGCCGCCGCGCCGGCATGGCCGTGGTGGCCGATCTCGAGGGCGGCGCCCCGGGCGGCGATCCCGCACCTGCCGGGCGCGCCGCCGTCGCCGCGCTCGAGGCCAGGGTCGCGGAGCTGGCGGCGCGCGGCTCCGGCGGCATCGACCCCTACGCCGTCCGCGAGGAGATGATCGCCGCCACGCGGGACTGCTTCGGAGTGTTCCGCGAGGAGGCCGTCATGCGGACCGGGGTCGAGGTGCTGCGCCGCCTCAAGGAGCGCTGCGCCGGCATCGGCCTGCGCAACGCCGGCGGCGTCTTCAACCTCGACCTCATGCGCACGCTCGAGCTCGAGGGCATGGTCGACCTCGCCCTCTGCGTCGCTGAGGGCGCCCTCGCGCGCACCGAGTCGCGCGGCTCCCACTCGCGCACCGACTACCCGGCGCGCGACGACGAGCACTGGCTCAAGCACACGCTCGCCCATTACACGCCCGAGGGCCCGCGGCTCGAGTACGTGCCCGTCGCGCTCGGCACCTTCGAGCCACAGGAGCGCAAGTACTGATGCGTACGGTCACCTTCCACATCCAGCGCTGGGACCCTGACCGCGACGAGAAGGGCGCCCCGCGCACCGAGTCCTTCGAGATCCCCTACGCCGGCCAGCTCACGGTGCTCGACGGGCTCTTCCACATCCAGGAGAAGATCGACGGCTCGCTCGCCTTCCGCTACTGCTGCCGCGCCTCCATCTGCGGCTCGTGCGCGATGTACATCAACGGGCGGTACCGGCTGGCCTGCCAGACCAACGTCAAGCATCTGCACACCGACGAGGTGCGCATCGAGCCGCTGCCTCACCTGCCGCTGGTCAAGGACCTCGTGTGCGACATGACCGACTTCTTCGCCAAGTACGAGTACATCCAGCCGTGGCTGATGCGGACGAGCCGGGAGCCGGAGAGGGAGATCCTGCAGTCGCCGGCCGACCGCCGCAAGCTCGACATGCCCATCGACTGCATCCTCTGCGGCGCCTGCTACAGCAGCTGTCCTTCGGTGTGGGGCGAGGACCACTACCTCGGCCCGGCGGCGCTGCTCAAGGCGTACCGTTTCGAGGTCGACTCGCGCGACGAGGCCGTGAAGTCGCGCCTGCCGAGCTGGGACAACGAGCGCGGCGTCTACCGCTGCCACGTGATCACGAACTGCGTGGAGGCCTGTCCGAAGGAGCTCAACCCCACGGAGGGCATCCAGTGGCTCAAGATGGCGGCCGTGCGGCGGAGGTTGTTCGGGCGCAGGAAGTGACGGGGCGCGGCCGGGCATCCGTCCGCGGCGGGGCGTACCCCCGGCAGGTATAATCCCGGCAACGCGAGGTCCCCGCGCGGGGGCGCACAGCGGAGGGCAGATGAAGACGTCAGTGGGCAAGACCAAGCTCGAGATCGCGGTCGGCGACATCACCCAGCTCGAGGTGGACGCGGTCGTCGCGCCGGCCTCCGTCGAGTTGTGGATGGACCACGGCGTCGCCGCGGCCATCAAGGCCGCCGGCGGCGAGGCGGTGGAGAAGGAGGCGGTCCTCCAGGGGCCCATCAAGGTCGGCGAGGCCGTCATCACCACCGGTCACGACCTCAAGGCCCGCTGGGTGCTCCACGTGGCGCTGTCCGAGTCCACCCCGGCGGTGGACGCCGCCGCGATCGTCGCCGCCACGCGCGCCGCGCTCGCCGCCGCCGAGCGCGCGCACGCACGCTCGGTGGCGCTCCCGGCGTTCGGCACCGGCGGCGGCGGGTTCCCGTTGTATCAGGGCGCGAGTCTCATGGTCACGGAGGTCGCGGCGTACCTCAGGGAGCACCCCCGGACGGCGCTGCGTCACGTGATGTTCTCCGTCTACGGCGACGCGGCTCGGGCGGCGTTCAAGCACGCTCTCGTCGGGCTGAGCCGCTTCTGATCCTCCGGGGCCGCAGCGTCCGCCGCCGGAGGTATCCTCGTCCCACATCCCGACGAGAGGCGCACGGGTGTGAACAGATGACGGGCGCAGAGACAGCCGCGCAGGAGGCGGGGTCGGCGTGACCGGGAGCCTGCTCTACCTCTCCCGCGAAGACCTGGGGTCGCTCGGCGTGTCGATGGGCGAGGTGGTCGACGCGGTCGACGCCGGGTGCGCGGCCAAGGGCAGGGGTGAGGTGGTGATGCCGCCCAAGTTGAGCCTGCACGGCGAGGGCGACGCTTACTCGCAGGTGATGGCGGCCACGCTCGCCGGCGGGGGGCTCGGCGCCAAGTGGGTGACGCTGTTCCCGCGGAACGCCGCCCGCGGCCTCCCGATCACCAACGGGCTCGTGGTCCTCGGGGACGGGGAGACGGGACTGCCGTCGGCGGTGCTGGATGCGGCCACGATCACGGCCTGGCGGACCGGCGCCAGCGTGGGGGTGGCGGCGCGGTACCTGGCCCGGCGCGACGTCACCACGGCGGGTGTGCTGGGCTGCGGCGTCCAGGCGCGTGCCTCGGTGCGCGCCCTGGCGGCCGTGCTGCCCGGCCTGCGCGAGGTGCGCTGTCACGACGCCGTGCCCGCGGTCGCCGCGTCGTTCGCGGCCGAGCTGGGCGCGGACCTGCCGCGCCTCAGCCTGGTCGTCGTCCTGACGCCGGACGCGGTGGTCGCCGACGCAGGCGTCGTGGTCACGGCGATCACCATGACCAGGGACGTCCGTCCGCCGCTGGGGGCCGGTCTGCTCGCGCCCGGGGCGCTGGCGGTCGCGCTCGACTACGACGCGGCCTGGACCGCCGCGGCGATGGCCGAGTGCGACCGTCTCTTCTGCGACGACGTGGCCGCGGCGCTGGCCACGCGCGCGGCCGGCGCGCGCCTCTCCGGCCTCCCCGACCCGATCGCCGGGGACCTCGGCGACCTCGCCGCCGGCCTCGTGCGCGGTCGCGAGCGTGCCGACGAGCGCCTGTTCTGCCTCAACCTCGGCATGGCGCTCGAGGACGTGGTGACGGGCGAGCTCGCGCTGCGTCGCGCCCGCGAGCTGGGGGTGGGCACGGAACTCCCCCTGTAACGGCCGCGTCCCGGGGGATCACGGCGGCGGCCGCCGCGGTACCCTCAGCCGCCGAGGGCGAAGCGCCGGCGCAGACGCAACGGGCCGCCGGGCGTCTCCTCGACGAGGAGCACCTCCGTGGCGCGGCAGGCGAGCGGCAGACGGGGCGCCAGCGCGGTCCGGATGGCGGCGCGCTGCTCGCCTGAGGGGTCGACGGCGACCGCCACGTGCGGCGCGACGTCGTCGAACGCGCCGCCGAACGGCGGGCACTCCGGCCACTCGTCCCACAGCGTGCGCGTGAGCGCGCGGAAGGGCGCGGCCGGCTCCGGCAGCAGGACGGCGGCGTCGGCCATGTCCGCCACCCGCACGAGCGCGAACGAGAACGACGGCACGCCGGAGAGGAGGGCTTCGAGGCGGTCTTCCACCGTCTCGTCGAGGTCTCCCGTCGGGAGGAACGGCCAGAGCGCGGTGACGTGCGGCGGCAGGTCACGGACGGCGGCGGGCAGGCCGGCCGTCCAGGGCGAGACCAGGTCGACGGCTGCGTCGACGGGGACGACGAGTCCGGTGGAGGGCGGACGGCTCATCGGGTCACCTCCGGGTGTGGTTCCATACATCCGTCTCCGTGCCCGTCAGGCCAGGCCCTCGTGACGGGCCCGGAGGGCGCGCAGAAGGCCGAAGCAGCCGGTCAGCATCATGTCGCCGTGGGGGGCGGCGAACTCGAGCGGCAGGCGGCTGCCGGTGAGCAGGTCGCGGCGGGGGCCGGTCACGACGAGCGGCAGACGCCACCTGCCCCCGCGGTCGACGGCGACGTCCGCCGCGTCGGCCGCCAGGAGGGCGCCATGGCCGCGGTCGGCGCGCACCTCGTCGCTCCCCAGATCGCCGGCCAGCCAGCGGCGCAGCTGCGACTCCAGACCGGCGCGGTCGAGACAGCGGGTGTGGTGCTCGAACACCCCGGCCACGCGACCTTCCAGCGCCAGGAGGCAGACGGTGTGGCCGTTGCCCACGTTGACGAGCACGGCGTCGCCCCCGTCGGCCGGCAGGGCGCCGAACAGGGCGGCCGGCCCGGTGTCGCCGACCAGGGAGGGCCGGTCTGCGGCGAGCCCGCGCGCCACGTCGGCCGCGGCGCGGAGACGTGTGAGCACGGGTGGGACGGCGTCCGCCTCGTGGAAGAGCCGGTCGATCGGTTGTCCGGCGGCGATCGCCTTCTCCCAGAGGGAGAAGCGCAGCACGCGGTTGGAGCCGTGCGGGGCGTAACCGTGGTCCTGCACCGCGACGGCCACCGCCGTGAAGCCCGGCTCCACGCCGAACAGGCGCAGGGCCTGCGTGAGCGCCTCCGCGTCCAGGTCGCCGGAGCGGACCTCGACCGCGGCTCGGTGCCCGCGGCGCAGCAGCTCGTCGGCGTCGTCGTCGTCCACGAGGCGGACGCCGAGGGCGCGCACCTCGTCCGGATCGTCGGCGAAGCTCGCCGCGGCCGAGGTCGTGGCCACGAAGGGATGACCTGCGGCCAGATGCGCCCTCATCGCCCGCGTCACCGCGCCGCCGCCCATGACCGGCCCACGGAAGACGACCGTTTGGCCGCACGCCGTGGCCGCCCTGATGCGGGCCCCCGCCACCTGGGTCGCCGACGGCACCACGAGCTTGACGGCGTTCTCGAGCGTCTCACCGGCCCGCGTCAGGAGGATGTCGGTGGTGCCGGCGCCGACGTCCACGGCGAGCACGCCGGCCTGGTCTGCGGGGGTCACGGTCGGGAGGGCCTCGCGGTCGGTGCGCGGATCAGGCGGGACGGCCCGTGGGCACGCCGCGCAGGCGGAGCTTCCACACGTTGACGAGGGCCTCGAGGAAGATCTCGCGGCTCATCTTGCTCTCGCCGACCTTGCGGTCGACGAAGACGATCGGCAGTTCCACCACCTTGAAGCCCAGCTTGTGGGCGCGGTAGGTCATCTCGATCTGGAACCCGAAGCCCCTGGCGTCGACGGCGTCGAGATCGATCTCCTCGAGCACGCGCCGGCGGAAGCACTTGTACCCCCCGGTGAGGTCGCGGTAGGGCAGCCCGAGGATGGCCTGCGCGTACAGGCACCCGCCGCGGCTGATCGCCTTGCGTGAGAGGCTCCAGTTCTCGACGCCGCCGCCCTTGACGTAGCGCGAGCCGAGCACCAGGTCGGCGCCCCGGTCGATGAGGCGCAGGAAGTGGGGCAGGTAGCTCGCGTCGTGGCTCAGGTCGGCGTCCATCTCGAAGATCCGCTCGGCGCCCATGCCCAGCGCCGTGCGGAAGCCGGCGAAGTACGCCTTGCCCAGGCCCTCCTTGGCGGCGCGGTGGAGGACGCTGACGTCGTCCACCTCGCGGGCCAGCTCGTCCGCCAGCTCGCCCGTCCCGTCCGGTGAGTCGTCATCGACGACCAGGGTGTGGAGCTGCACGCGATGGCCGTCGGCGACCTCGCGGATGCGGGCCACCGCGTGGCGCAGGTTGTCGCGCTCGTTGTAGGTGGGGAGGACGATGACGTTCACGGTCCGGCAAGTATAACGTGGCGCCGCGGTCGCCGGGGCGCGGCTCGAGCCTCCGTCCGACGCGCGTGGTACCGTCGCTCGCGGCGTCGAGTGTCCACGGTCGTCCCGCGGCATACCATCACCCTCGACCAGAGGGTGAGTGTTCTCACGCACGGACCCCCGGCGGCGGCTGCGGAAAGGATGTTGCCATCGGGAGCGAATACACTATAGTGGTGTGCGGCCCGGCTGCGGGCACAATATGTTGTAGTGAGGTCGTGTCGGCATGCGTTGTCCCTTCTGTAGCAGCGAAGAGAGCAGAGTCGTCGATTCACGCGACTCGGAGGCCGGCGACGCCATCAGGCGTCGCCGTGAGTGCCTCGCCTGCGAGCGGCGCTACACGACCTACGAACGCATCGAAGAGGTGCCGCTCGTGCTGGTCAAGAGCGACGGCAGACAGGAGTTGTTCGCGCGCCAGAAGGTGCTCAACGGCCTGCTGCGCGCCTGCGAGAAGCGCGACATCGCGCTCGACCGCCTCGAGCGCGTCGTCGACGACATCGAGAACGACCTGCGCCGCGTGCCCGGCCGCCCGGTCACGACCAGGATGGTCGGGGAGCGGGCGCTGCGCCACTTGCGCGACATCGACAAGGTGGCGTACATCCGGTTCGCCTCCGTCTACCGGCAGTTCGAGGACATCGAGGAGTTCCAGGAGGAGCTGGCGCGACTGGAGCTCACGGGCGCGGAGCCGCTGCCCGGGGAGGAGCCGCTCCCCGGCCTGGAGGCGGCCGAGCTCCACGAGAGTGCGACCATCTTCGCCACGCGCGGCGTGGCGCCGACCGAGGAGACCACGGGGCATGACTGACACGGACAACGCGGTGATCGAGCTCTCGGCGAACGCGCTCAAGGTGCTCGAGCGCCGCTATCTCAAGAAGGACGAGAACGGCCACCTCCTCGAGACGCCGGAGGAGATGTTCCGTCGCGTGGCCCGCGCCGTCGCACAGGCCGAGCGCCTGTACAATCCGGCCGCCCCGGTCGAGGAGTGGGAGGAGACCTTCTACCGGCTCATGACGGGTCTGGAGTTCCTCCCCAACAGCCCCACCCTCATGAACGCCGGCCGCGAGCTGGGTCAGCTCTCCGCCTGCTTCGTCCTCCCGGTGGGCGACTCCATGGAGTCCATCTTCGAGGCCATCAAGAACACGGCCCTGATCCACAAGAGCGGCGGCGGCACCGGCTTCTCCTTCTCGCGCGTGCGCCCGCACAACGACGTCGTGCTCAGCACCAAGGGGGTCTCCAGCGGCCCGCTCAGCTTCATGAGCGTGTTCGACGCCGCCACCGAGACGATCAAGCAGGGCGGCACGCGCCGCGGCGCCAACATGGGCATCATGCGCGTCGACCACCCCGACATCCTCGAGTTCATCAGCGCCAAGCAGGACGACGACCGGCTCAACAACTTCAACATCTCGGTCGCGGTCACCGACGCGTTCATGCGGGCGGTGGAGGCCGACGCCGAGTACCCGTTGGTCAACCCGCGCTCGGGCGAGACCGTCAAGACGCTCAGCGCGCGCAAGGTGTTCAAGAGCATGGTCACCCTCGCCTGGAAGAACGGCGATCCCGGCATCGTCTTCATCGACCGCATCAACGAGGACAACCCCACGCCGCAGCTCGGCGAGATCGAGAGCACCAACCCCTGCGTCACCGGCGAGTCGCTGGTCTCCACGGAGCAGGGGCTGCAGCGGATCGCCGACCTGCACGACGCCCGCCGGCGCCCGGACCTCGTCCTGGACAGCCGCCTGGCCGGCGAGCGCAGAAGCGCGAAGGCGGCCAGGGTCGTCGCCAGCGGAGTCAAACCGGTGTTCCGGCTCACGACCGTCGAGGGCTACGAGCTACGGCTCACCGCCGACCACCGCGTCAGCACCACGCGCGGGTGGGTACCGGCCGGCGGGCTCGTCGAGGGCGACCGCATCCACCTCGTCGACCGCAAGGGCGGGTTCGGCGCCGGGGGCTCCGAGCGCCTGGGCATGCTGCTCGGCTGGCTCGTGGGCGACGGCGCCGTCAAGGCCACCGAGGTGGTGCTGTCGTTCTTGGGCGACGAGAAGGGGGAGTCGGCGCCCGTGTCCGCCGGCATGATGCGGCAGGAGGTCGAGGGCAGTCAGCTGCGCGACCGGGCGTACACGCCGTACGGCAGCGAGGTGGCCGGGCGCGACGAGTACCGCGTCAAGTCGGCGCGCTTCTGGCGCGTCGCCGAGGAGCACGGCCTCCGGCGCGGCCGCAGGCGCCGCGTGCCCGAGGAGGTCATCAGCGGCTCCGAGGGCATGCAGCGCGGGTTCCTCACGGCGCTGTTCACGGCCGACGGTCACGTGAGCGGCTCCACGGAGAAGGGTGTCAGCGTCCGGCTCACCTCCGTCAGCCGCTCGCTCCTCCGCGATGTGCAGCGACTGCTGCTCAACTTCGGCATCCTCTCGCGCATCCACGAGGACCGCAGGCCCGCCGGCATGCGTGAGCTGCCAGACGGCCGCGGCGGGCACGCGCCGCACGAGTGCCGGGCCTACCACGAGCTCGTGGTCTCCCGCGGCGGCCTCACGGCGTTCGCCTCGGAGATCGGCTTCATGGGCGAGGCGAAGCAGGCCAAGCTGCTCACCCTGCTGGACGGCTGCCGTCGCGGCCCGTACAAGCAGCCGTTCACGGCCCGTTTCCGTTCGCTCGAGCCCGACGGCATGGAGATGGTGTACGACGTCACCGAGCCGCTCACCCACTCGTTCGTCGCCAACGGGCTCGTGATCCATAACTGCGGAGAGCAACCATTGCTGCCGTACGAGTCCTGCAACCTGGGGTCGATCAACCTCGCCAGGATCGTGCCCGACGGGCACATCGACTACGGCGCGCTGGGCCGCATCGTGCGCACGGCGGTGCGCTTCCTCGACGACGTCATCGACGTCAACCGCTACCCGCTGCCCGAGATCGAGCGCATGACCAAGGGCAACCGCAAGATCGGGCTCGGGGTCATGGGGTTCGCCGACATGCTCCTGCGCCTGCAGGTGCCGTACGACTCGGACGAGGCCTGCCGCATCGCCGGCGAGCTCATGAGCTTCATCCGCGACGAGGCGCTCGCCGAGAGCGAGGAGCTGGCGCGCGAGCGCGGCGTCTTCCCCAACTTCGAGGGCTCCACCTTCGACCGGCCCGGCGGCCCGCGGGTGCGCAACGCCACGGTCACCACCGTCGCGCCCACCGGCACGATCAGCATCATCGCCGGCTGCTCCAGCGGCATCGAGCCGTTGTTCGCGCTCAGCTACGTGCGCGCCAACGTGCTCGACGACGACCGTCTGGTCGAGAGCCATCCCTACTTCGAGGAGGTCGCCCGCGAGCGCGGCTTCTACAGCGACGAACTGATGAAGAAGATCGCCGACGTGGGCTCCGCCCGGCAGGTGGACGGGGTGCCGCCGGACGTGCAGAGCGTGTTCGCCACGGCCCACGACATCACGCCGGAGTGGCACGTCAGGCTGCAGGCGGCCTTCCAGAAGAGTACCGACAACGCCGTCTCCAAGACGGTCAACTTCCCCAACGAGGCGACCGTCGAGGACGTCGAGAACGTCTACCGCATGGCGTTCCGCACGGGCTGCAAGGGCGTCACGATCTACCGCGACGGCAGCCGCGACGAGCAGGTGCTCAACGTCGGCCAGACCAGGAAGAAGCGCGAGCCGGGGCCCGGACTCGGCATCGCCACGACGCGTCCGGCGCGTCCGCAGCTGCTCAGCGGCGAGACGCAGCGCATGGAGACCGGCTGCGGCAAGCTCTTCGTCATCATGAACGACGACGAATACGGCGCGCGTGAGGTCTTCGCCAACATGGGCAAGGCGGGCGGGTGCGCCTCGAGCAACACCGAGGCGCTGGGCCGGCTCATCTCGCTGGCGCTCAAGAAGGGCGCCTCACCGCAGGAGGTCGTCGAGCAGCTCAAGGGCATCCGCTGCCACGTCCCTTACGGCATCGGTCCCACGGCCACGCTCAGCTGCGCCGACGCCATCGGCAAAGCCCTGGAGCGGCGCTACGTGACGGGCGCCGCAGCCCGTGCCACGGCCGATCCCCAGCCGCAGCTCTCCCTCGTCGAGGTCGCCCAGGGCGCGTGTCCCGAGTGCGGCGGATCCATGCGTCACGAGGGCGGATGCGCCGTGTGCAACGATCCGTCGTGCGGGTTCAGCAAGTGCAGCTGAGCCCGCTCTGCCGCGGTGCGACTCGTCCCCGGAGCCCGCTCCGGGTACAGTAGGCACGACGGCCGCCGTCCTGCGCGGCGGACGCGGACGACCGATCACGGGAGACGGGAGGAGTGCCATGAGCGACCCTCAGTCAGAAGCGGCCCCCGGCGGGGGCGGCGTCACCATCTCGGACAGCGTGGTCGCCAAGGTCGCCTTCAAGGCCATCGGCGGGATCGAGGGCATCCATGCCCTCGGCGGCACCAGCGCGCGGGCCCTTGCCGGGCTGCGCGGTGACAAGGGCACGCCCGGTATCTCGGTCGACCTGCGCGAGGGCAGCGTGGACATCGACGTCACGATGAGCATCGTCTTCGGGGCCAACGTGCCGACGGTCGCCGAGGCCTGCCGCAAGGCCGTCTCGGAGCAGGTCACCGCCACCACCGGCCTCCCGGTGCGCGCGGTCAACGTCCTCGTCACCGACGTCGTCTTCCCGGAGGACCAGGCTGGCGGCGCCGGCTGAGAGCCGCCGGCCCGCCGGAGCGGCGGCCGGTCCCCTCACGCGGTCGGCGACAGCCCTGCTGCTGTTGTCCGGAGCGGTCGTCGCTGCGTTCTTCGCCGCGCGACTCGCCGCCGCCGCTCTGGGCAGCGCCTGGTCGCGGCTGCCCTCCGTCACGCCGCCGGGGCACGCGCTGACGGCATGGGTGCTTGTGTCCGGCATGGCGCTGCTGGCGCTTCTCCTCTGGCTCGTCCTGCGGCACGACGCCGAGGCGGTCTGGCTGTCGTCCGCGGGGGGCGACGGCGGTGTCCTCGCGCCGAGAGCCGATCTCGAGCGTCCTCTCGCGACGACCGTGGGGAGGGCGCACGCTGACGTGCTGCGCGCCCAGGTCGACCTCCGGGCACGGGGCGCCGCACTCCGTGCCAGAGTCACGGTGTGGACGCGGCCGCTGGCGGATCCCGAGGCGGTCGGAGCGGCAGCGGATGCCGCAGTCCGGCATGAGGCCGAGCGCCTCACCGGCCGTGACCTCGACCATGTCGGCGTCCGGGTCCGGGTCCTCAAGGTGGGGCAGCTCGTGAGGTATCTGCCGTGAGCGTGTTCGCGCGCATCGTCGCCGTCGCCGTCGGTCTCGTCACGTTGGCGTTCGCCGGCGCCGGGTTGGTGCGGCAGGCGGCCATGGCCGCCGACGCGGGCGTGTCCTGGCCGGTGGCCGGCTGGTGGTCCGAGTTGACCGCCGCCCCCAGTGCGGCGACCACCGCCGCGGCGGTCGGCGCCGCCGCCCTGGCCGCCCTCCTCGCCGCGCTCGCCTACCGGCAGGTCTTTCCGGGCGTTCCACCGCAGGTCGTCGAGTACGCCGTTCCCGGAGGTACTGCGCGTCTCTCCGTGCCGGCCCTCGGCAAGGCCGTGCGCCGCCGTTTCGAGGCCCTGCTCCCCGGCGCGAGCGTGACCGACGTGGGCGTGGCCCGGGACGGGCAGGGCTGGAGTCTGCGCGTCGAGGCCGACCTTCCCGTGTGCGATCTGCGGCAGGCCCAGCAGACACTGCTCCAGGGGCTGCGCGACGACCTCCGCAGGGTGGCCGGCATCGAGATCGTGCGTCTGGACGTCGTGGCGAGGTCCATTCGTCCAGCGGCGGAGAAGGCCCGATGAAAAACGAAGACCTGGGAATCACCAGGTCTTCGTGAGAAGGCTCCCCGTGGTCGCTGGGGCGATGCTCTTCTCCACGTATCGGACTGTGCGATACACCGGCAGTGTACCCGCGCCGACGTGGTGCGTAATCCCGTTGAGGGGCGCCCGGTGACGTCCCCGGTCGTCCTCGCATCGTTCCGGCCGGCTCTCGTGGGCGCCGATCTCGACGGCACGCTGATCGGCCGCGATCTCGCGTGGGCGGACGGGACGCCGGAGGCCCTGGCCGGACTCCGCGCGGTGGGCGTGCGTACGGTGATCTGCACCGGCCGCATGCTGCAGAGCGCGCGCCGCATGGCCGAACGGCTCGGTATCGCCGCCGGGCCGGTGATCTGTTACCAGGGGGCCCTGGTCGCCGATCTGGCCGGCGGGGAGTGGTGGCGGCACGTGCCGATGGACGGCGAGACGGCCGCCGAGGTCGTACGTCACGTGACCGCCATGGGATGTCAGATCAACGCCTACATCGACGACGAGCTCTGCGTCGAGGAGGTCACCCGCTGGGCGCGACGCTACGCCGAGCACGTCGAGGTGGCCATCGAGACGGTGCCGGACCTCGAGGCGGCGGTGCGTCGCCGTCCGCCCACCAAGCTCGTGCTCGTCACGGCGACGGAGCGGGCGGACGAGATCCTGCCCGGCCTGCAGCAGCGCTGGCACGGACGGCTATACGTGGTCCGCTCCCAGCCTGAGTACATCGAGTTCGTCGACCTCAGCGTCAGCAAGAGCGGGGCGCTCGCCTGGCTCTGCGAGCGCCTCGGCGTCGCCCGTGAGCAGGTGGTGACGCTGGGCGACGGCATGAACGACGTGGACATGCTGCGCTGGGCCGGGCTGGGCGTGGCGGTCGCGGAGGCGGCCGCGCCGGTGCGCGCGGCGGCCGACCTCGTCGTCCCGCGCGCCGACATCCCGGCCCTGCTGCGGGAGCTCGCGGAGCGCGCCTCCTGACAAGCGAAGGCGGCGCCTGGAGGGGAGGCGCCGCCTTCGAGGGGCCTCGGTGCTGGTGGGGAGCACCGATGCTCGTCCCCCTGACGGGACACGCGATCACGAGTTTTGACTGTGATAGCGCACCAAAAGAATACGCCACACCCCGGTCGCAGTCAAGAGCGCCGTGCGCGTACTCCGCGGGCTCCCGCGTCGCCGGCGAACGGCGCCCGTGCCCTGCGGTCAGAAGCGGCCACTCAGTCGGGGACGCTGTACGTCACCGCGCGGATGAGCCCGATGGTCTCGCCGCTCTCGCCCACCGTGGTGCTGTCGCTCATGGAGAACACCTCGGTGGCCCCTTGCTCCTTCAGGAAGACCTCGACCTGGGCGTCCAGGTCGTGGAGCTCCCGCATGGTGGCGAAGATCTTGATCGGTGTCGCGAACGTCCGCACCCTGATCATGGCCGCTCCTCTCGTCCGTGGTGGCACGCCTCCCGTCGCGGCTTCCGGCGCCGCCTAGGGTGTTCACTGTATTTGGTGGCCATGGGCCATCACAAGCGTTGGTGGGCGCATGCAAGTGCGATAAGGTCGTCCGCGTGGAGGTCTCTTACGACAAGGACGGCCTGTTCCTCGGCAGGCTCGCCGACGTCTTCGGTGACCCCACGCGCCGCAAGATCTACCGCCACCTGCGCGACTGCGACGGACCCCGCTCGGCGGCGGAGGTGGCGGAGGTGTTCGGCCTGCACCGGACCGTGGCCCGGGCGCACCTCGAGCGACTCGTCGAGTTAGGCTTGGTCGCCACCTCGACGCGGCGGCGTGCCGGGGGCGGGCGGCCGGCCAAGACTTACGCGCTGGTCGACACCCGTCTCGAGATCATGCTGCCGCCGCGCCACTACGAACGATTGGCACGGCTGCTGCTCGCCCTGGTCGACGAGACGCTCGAGCCCGACATCGCGGTGACGGCGGCCGCCACGCTCGGCCGGACCCACGGTCAAGCGCTCGCGACGGAGTCCGGCAACGGCGACGGGCGACCGGTGCGACTCTCTCCCGGTGCCGTGCTCGACTGGATGGAGCTCGCCGGATACCGGGCCACGCTCTCGGCCGACGGCGACGGCGTGGCGGTCATCGAGGTGCAGAACTGCGTCTACCAGGAACTGGCGCGGGAGTACCCCGACGTGGTCTGCGCGTTCGACCGCGGCATGCTCTGCGGCTTGCTCGGGGTCGACGCCGCGGCGCACTCCCAGACCCACGCGCTGAGCGCCGGGGACTCCGTCTGCCGGCACGAGTTCAGACTCTGACGGCGCCCGGCGGCGTCCCTTCGGCGAGGCCGGCTCCTCCGTCCAGGCGCGCCGGCGCCTTCTCCGTCACTTGACGCCGGGCATGTGCCTCAGGATGCGCGCCGCCCGGAACGTCAGCGCGGCGTACCGTTCGTTACTCAGGAGCGGCGGAGGGCCGATGTTGAAGAGACGCTGGGTCGCCACGGTCTGCGCCTCGGTGTACTTGAGCAGACCCTCACGCCCGTGGCGGCGGCCGATGCCGCTCTCCTTCCACCCGCCCATGGGAGCCGCCGAGGTCCAGGCGGCGGCGTACGCGTCGTTGACGTTGACCGTCCCGGCGTGGATGCGTCCTGCGACCTCGCGTCCGAGCTCGACGTCGCGCGTCCAGACGCTGGCGTTGAGACCGCGGTCGCTGTCGTTGGCGCGCGCCACCATCTCGTCGACGGAGGAGCAGCGGTAGACGGCTGCGACGGGGCCGAAGACCTCGTCGCGACACAGCGCCATGTCCTCGGTCACGCCGGTCAGGAGCGTGGGCTCATAGAAGTGCGGGCCGAGGTCGGGGCGGGCCCTGCCGCCCGCCAGCACCTCGGCTCCCTTGCCGACGGCGTCGTCCACGTAGGCCCTGACCTTGGCCAGCTGGCCGGCGCCGGTCAACGACCCCATGTCGTCGGCGAACGTCAGGCTCGAACCCAGTCTGAGACCCTTGAGGCGCTCAGCCAGGTCCGGCACGAAGACCTCGTAGATGGAGTCGTGGACGTAGATACGCTCGATGCTGATGCAGAGCTGGCCGGCGCTGGACGTGATGCCCTGCACGGCGCCCGGCAGGGCCCGTCGCAGAGGCGCGTCGGGCAGCACCAGCAGCGCGTTCTTGCCGCCCAGCTCCATGGCGCACTCCAGGAGGCGCTCTCCACACTGGGCGGCGACCCGACGGCCGGTGGCCGTGGACCCCGTGAACATGATGAAGTCGGCGTCCTCGATGAGCGGCGTCCCGAGCTCCGAGCCACGGCCGGGGACCACCTGGAGGAGACCGACGGGCAGCCCCGCCCGTTCCATGAGATCGGCGGCCCACAGACAACTCAGCGGCGTCATCGTGTCGGGCTTCAGCACGACGCCGTTGCCGGCGACGAGCGCCGGGAGGGCGTCGCCGAAGGTGAGCGCGAACGGGTAGTTCCACGGCGTGATGATGCCGACCACGCCCCGGGGGCGGTGGTGGATGCGGGTCGAGGTGAGCAGCGGCAGCGTGCCGGGGGCGCGCTGCGGGCGCAGGAGGCCGGCCGCGGCGTGACCGTAGTAGCGCGCCTGGATGACGACGTCGAGCACCTCCTCGACTGCGTGGATGCGCGCCTTGCCGCTCTCGAGCTGAAGCAGGTCGAGGATCTCGTCGACGTTGTCGAGCACGAGGTCGTGGTAGCGCAACAGCACCGCGGCGCGCTCCGGCGCAGGGCGGCGCGCCCACTCCCGCTGTGCGGCGCGCGCCGCGGCACAGGCGGCGGCGATGTCCCGCGCCGTCCCCCTGGGGACCTCGGTCAGCACGTGGCCGGTGAACGGCGTCTCGACGGACAGCTGTTCTGTGGGCGCAGCGACCGCGGCCCGCGACGCGAGGCGCGCCAGCATCTCCCCGTCGATCCGCGGCGACCACCGCTCCCGCGGACTCGTCGCCGCGTCCGCCACGGTATCGGCCGGCGTCGGCAAGGTCTGCGTCATGGTCTCCTCCCGTCCGTGTCCGTGCGGTCAGGCCGCCGGGTCGGCCGGCATCGTCACCCGTGTGTACGGCGTTCCCGGCGCGGCAGGATGCCGGCGCCCGGGCGGCGTCCGTCCGAGGGTGGTCGGCGAGAGCGTCGCCCGCCAGGCCGGCCACGTGTCCACGGCAGTCTACACTCCGCGGGGTCCGGGCGGCCGCCCGCGTCGGGTCCGTCATCCGTTCCGAGAGGCCCGTCCGTCGGGCCGGGAGGGGGGAAGCGGGTCGGTACGGCGAATGAGTCGAGGGCGGTGAGGAGGACGGTGTGAGACGGGGATGGTGCGCGGGCGTGCTCGTCGCAGCCGGGGCGGCGACGCTGCTCGCCGGGTGCGACGGCCGCGCGACCGCGCCGCCATCGCGTGACGCCACCCCTTCAGCTGTGAGCGAGGCCGTCGATGTGCCGCCGGCCGCGTGCCCGCAGCCTCCGCCGCCTGCAGCGTCCCCCGCCCCGTCCACTCCACCCGGTCTGACGCCGGATCCCCTGGCCGAGCCGCCGGCTGCCGGCGCTCCCTCCCCGCCCGCTCGCGGCGAAGCGCTGCTGGAGGCGGCCGCGCGTCGGGTGGCGGCCGCCGCGGCGGTCCGCAGGGCGCTCCCGGCGTTCGATCAACTGGTCGCCTCCGCGGTGGCGCGCAGCGGGGTGCCCGGCTCGGCAGTGGCCGTGATCGCCGGGGACACGGTCATGTACGAGCGCTGTTCGGGGGTGCGCGAGGTCGGGCGCTCGGACTCCGTGGGCCCCCACACGCTCTTCCCGCTCGGCGCCGTGTCCCGCGCCTATACGACGACCCTTCTGGCCGTGCTCGTGGGCGAGGGCGAGCTGCGGTGGGACCAGCCCGTCCGCACTGTCTGGCCGGGGTTCAGGCTGCGCGACCGTTGGGCGTCGAGTGAGGCCACCTTCCGCGACCTCACCGCGGGGAGGAGCGGTCTGCCGGCGCAGGCGGGCATGGAGCTACGCCGGTTTGGATATGGGCGGGCGGAGATCCTGCGTCGGCTGCGCCATCTGGATCCGGTCGCCGGCTTCCGGACCGAGCCCGCCCCCCAGGACGCCCTGGTCACCGCTGCGGCCGTCGCCGCGGCACGCGCGACCGGAGTCTCGTGGGAGCGGATGGTGCGCGAGCGTCTGCTGGCACCCCTCGGAGACCGTGACACGGCGGTGACCCGGGGCGGGCTCCTGCGCTCCCGCGACCGGGTCGCCTCCCACCGGTGCGAGACCGGGACGATGCTCCCTGCGCGTCTCTCCGACGAGAGCGTGTTCGCGCCGTCGCTCGGGGTGGCTGCGAGCCTTCGGGGGGTCGAAACGTTCGCCCGCCTCGTCCTCAACGACGGAGCGGTGGGCGGGGTGCGGGTGGCGCCGGACGGCGCGATGGTGCAGACGCTGACCCCCGCGGCGGTGGTCGCGTCGGACGGGCCCACCCTCCTCGCGTCCTCCCCCGGCTGGACGCTCTCCAGCTTCGACGACCGGCTGATCGCGACCGCCGAGGGCGGACTCGAGAGCGGGACGGGCGCCGTCGTGACGCTCGTGCCCGACGATGGCGTCGCCGTAGTCGTGCTCGCCAACGCGGCGCCGCACGGCGTGTGGCTCGGCAGGGCGCTCGCCCGTACGCTCATCGACCTCGCGGTGGTCGGGATCCCGCGCGAGGACTGGGTGTCACGGGAGCAGGCGGCGGCCGCGCCCGGGGAGCGATCCCGAGGGCTGACGCTCCCGCCGCTCCCGCCCGCGGCGGCTCCTCCGCCGCGCCCCCGCGGCGCCTGTCTCGGGACCTACGCGGACCGTTACTACGGCGAGGTGAGGGTCGGCAGGGCGCCGGGCGGCGGCCTGGCGATCCGGCTCGGCCGCGGGGAGACGCTACACTACATGCCCTGGAGCGCCGACGTGTGGCGCGAGGCCGTGTCCGGGACGGCCGCCGTCTTCGACGTGCGCGCCGGCCGCGCGCGCGGCGTCACGCTCACGCTGCTCTCGTTCGACGGCCGCCGCGGCTTCTTCGCGCGCGTGGACTGAGCCTGGGCGACCGCCCCACCGGCCACCCGGGACTTCCACCTCACGCCTTCCCGCTACTTGCGGCGTCGTCTCTCGATCAGCCTTCCGAGCAGCCGGCCGACCGCCAGTCCGGCGACGGCCGCGCCGATCAGCAGCAGCCACGCGCCGGTCCCGGTCACGGCGACCCCGACGGTGATCACAGCGTCTCCCGTCCCGTTCCGCCGGCCGGAGCTACCAGCCGGGCAGCGCCTGCTCGCCCTCCAGGGAGCGAGCCTCGGTCACGTCGTCGTTCACCTCGAGGATGCCCCGGTAAGTGCCGTCCGCGTCGCGCAGCGCGAAGTACCGCGAGCGCTTCAGCCTGCCCTTCTCCTCCTGCCAGCCCTCGGCCACGTCCCTCTCACCGGCCTTGAAGGCGCGGAGGATCTCCTCGAGACAGGCGAGCGAGCTCTCCGGATGGCAGTCGCGGACGTCGCTGCCGATGAACCGGGCGTCGCAGGTCTTGTAGGTCGGCCCCTTCCAGTAGACCAGCACGTCGTCCTCGTCGGCGACGCTGAGGTCGCAGGGAAGGTGGGTGAGCACAAGATCCGCCAGCTCGGGCGTGAGACTGCCGTGCTTCCAGAGCATCCGCGGGACCTCCTGCCGCTGTGGGATATGGCCGCCGCTCATCGTATCGCACGCAGCAGACCGTCGGCGGACCCGGGGGCGGGGATGATCCGCCCCGGAGTCCGCCGACGGCAGGCACTCACCAGTCGAGCAGCCGGCGCTGGCCCTCCAGGGCGCGGATGTCGGTGACGTCCTGCGACGTCTCGACCACGCCGCGGTAGGCGCCGGCGGCGTCGCGCACCGCGAAGTAACGGATGTGCACGAACCGCCCCCGCAGGTCGATCCAGAACTCGGCGGTGTCCTTCTCGCCGGCGCGGAAGGCGTCGACGATCTGCTGGACCTTGTGCACGCTGGCCGGCGGGTGGCAGTTCTGCACCTTGCGGCCGATCACCCCGGGGCTGCGCGGGAAGATGCGGTGGCCTTCGCTGTAGAACCGCACGCGGTCGTGCTCGTCGACGTACTGGAAGTCGATGGGGAGCACGCCGAGCATGAGGTTGAGCTCCTCGAGGCTCAGGTCGCCGGTGTGCAAAGCGAGGAGGTCGGCGTCCGCGCCGGTGACGGGAGCTTCAGCCGTCTCGCCGCCGGCCGCCGCGGTCGTCTGCGGCGGCCAGTCCGGGACGCCCTCGATGAAGGCGTAGCCGATGTCGTCCTCGCCGGCGCGGATCTTGATCCACTCGGCCTCGCTGAGCGTGTCGACGGCCATGGGGTGGAGGACCTTGTCCTCCTTGGTCACCATGTCGTCGACCATCTTGACCAGCGCGAGACAGGTGCTCACGGCGAGCGCGGCATCGTCGGCGGCGATCGTCTGCCGCGCCTGCTTGAGGAGCGCCCGGATGTCGTCGTGGATCGCCCACATGACCTTGCTCGGCCCCTCGACGCCGTGCTCCTCCAGGAAGGGGAACAGCTGGTTCTCCTTGCGCAGGTAGTGCTTGTCGACCTCGGCGAGCCGCTCCACGGTGCTCGCGAGGGCGCCCTTGAGCCGCGCCCAGGCCGCGCCGCCCGGCGGCTCGCCGACCGCCTCGGCCACCTTGCGCAGCGAGGCGGTCACCTGGAGCAATGCCTGGTTCTCGCGCTGGAACGTGTCCAGCGGGTGTCCGGCGGGGACGCTGATGGGCGCGTGCCCCTCGAGCGCGTCGGCGAACACCTGGACGTGCACGTCGCAGAGGCGCTTGACCTCGGTGTCGGGCACGCCGCCGTCGATGAGCTTCTGCTCCATAGCCGCGATCTCGGTCGCCTCGATGTCCTTGATCAGCTCCTCGAAGCGCGGCTTGACCTCGTCCACGGTCTTGCCGGCGTGGAGGTCCTTGACGATCGCGTGCAGCTCCGCCAGCCGGGCCGGGTCGATGGTGTCGGCGTCGGCGACGTCGGAGACCGGCGGGCGGGCGCCGGTCTGCCGCTCGATCTCGTGGGCGATGTCGTCGATGAGCTGGTTGAGCGGCACGTTGCCGAGCTCCGCCACCGTGTCCATGGTCGCCATGCGGCCCATGGTGCGGCGCAGCACCGGATTGGTGAGCTTCTTGAACTCGGGGTTGTACTCGGGGAGGAACTCGAGGAGGAAGGGGAACTCCTTGAGCAACGTGTGGACCGTCGTCTTGGGCGTGAGGGTCAGCGGCGGCGTGGCGGTCATACCCGACTCCATCAGTTGGGATTAGCGTCGTGCCAAGAGTACCACCGCTGAACGGGGCTCACTCTTGACGTTGCTCAAGGGCGCCTCGGGACGGGCGATCGTGCGGTGACGTCCCCATCCGGCGGCGCCGTCGTCCTCAGCGCCGGCGCCGCCTGTGGCCCATCCACATGACCACGAGCTGGCCGACCAGGAAGGTCACCACGGCGGTGATCAGCAGCCCCAGCCAGAGCGGCAGCGTGAAGTCCCAGGCGAGGTACTTGAAGGTGACTTCGGCCGTGTTCTGGAAGATGAACAGCAGGAGCAGGACCAGCAGCACGCCGCCGCCGATCAGCCATCCCTTGCCGCCGCCTTCTGACGTGCCTCGCGCCATGACGTCCCTCCTCGTGTGCTCTGCGCGGCGGCTCACGCCGCGCTGGTCGCGCACCGTCCGTGCCCGTGCCCGGGTCTTACCCACATGGTGCGCCGCACACGCCCGCGACCCCGCCGCCGCCGGCTCAGCGTTCACCCACCGCGTCTCCCGGTGTGCTCGCCGGGGGCGGCGGTGTCGTGGCCGCCGGCCGCGCTGCCGGCACCGGCGCCGCGGCCGGCGGAGGTGCGGTCGCCGCGCCGCCTCCGCACCGCGTCGCGCAGGACGTACTCCACCTGCGCGTTGACGCTGCGGAGCTCGTCGGCGGCCCACCGCTCGACCTCGGCCCACAGCTCCGGGTCGACACGCAGAAGGTACTGCTTACGCACCGCCATCGGCTACCACCGCCCTGCGCGGGCCGATCCCGGGCTCCGCCCCTTCGTCATCGCGTCCCCCGGGTCAGGAGGGCGGCGAGGATGAAGGCGACCGTGGCGGACACGAACAACGTCCGGAAGATCCACGGCTGCGACTCGGCAAGTGTGAGGCCGAGGACGAGCGCGGCGACGATGTAGCCCAGGGTGAGGGCCCAGCCCTGCCAGGAGGACGGCGTGAGTCCCCAGCGGTGTCGCCTGGGGCGGAACCACGGGCGCCCGGCCACGTCATCCTCCTCTCACGGTCGCGGCGGTCATGAGCGCCACGCCGCCGTCACTGGTAGAGCGTGCCGGTGTTGACGACCGGCGCGACCTGGCTCTCGCCGCAGAGCACGACCATGAGGTTGCTCACCATGGCCGCCTTGCGCTCCTCGTCGAAGTCGATGGTCCGGTGCTCGTGGAACTCGGCCAGCGCCATCTCCACCATGCTGACGGCGCCGGTGACGATCTTGCGCCGCGCCGCGATGATCGCCTCCGCCTGCTGGCGGCGCAGCATGGCCTGGGCGATCTCGGGCGAGTACGCGAGGTGGCTGAGGCGCGCCTGCTCGACCACGACGCCCGCCTGCGCGAGCCGCTCGGTGAGCTCGACGCGCAGCGCCTCGGAGACGTCGTCCACGTTGCCGCGCAGCGTGACCTCGTCGTCGGAGTCGGCGGACGTCTCGCCGGAGTCGTACGGGTAAGCGCTGGCCAGGTGACGGACGGCCGTCTCGCTCTGCATGGCGACGTAGCTCTCGAAGTCGTCGACATCGAACACGGCCTTGGCCGTGTCGTCCACGCGCCAGACCACCACGGCGGCGATGTCCACCGGGTTGCCGCGCTTGTCGTTGACCTTGAGGCGCTCGCCGTTCAGCGTCCTCGCCCGCAGGCTGACCTTGTAGCGCCTGAGCCTCTTGGCGCTCGTCTGGCCCTGGGCCTCGTCGCCCTTCTTGCCCCAGGGCCACTGTGTCTGGATGCCGGTCGACTGTCCGGCGGGGCCGTTGGCGTAGAACGGGTTGCCCCAGCGGAACCCGACCTGCCGGCAGGTGCCCTTGTAGTCGCCGAAGAGGATGAGCACGCGCGCCTCGTTGGGCTGGATGGTGAAGAAGCCGGGGCTCAGCAGGACGGCGACGCCGCCGGCGACGACGCCGCCGACGAAGAGGCTCCACACGGGCTCGGCGGCGCCCTCCGCACCGGTCGTGCCCCACACGAAGGCGAGCGCGATCAGGACGGGGGAGAGGGTGTAGAGCGCGATCGTGACGGCGAGCATGGGCCAGCCGCTCATCACCCGCTTCTCGCGCTCCTGGGTCGGGGTCTTCTGGTCCGCTGGCATGGCGCCCACCTCCGGGGGCCGCGCCGGCGGGTCCTCACCGCCCGTGTGGTCGCGCGGCCACGCTGTTCGCGATACCGATATGATATCATATCGGTATCGCACTCTCCAGCCCCCGTCGTCTCCGTGTAGCCGGGCACGGCGACGCCTGCGGCCAGGACGCCGTTGCCTCGGGCCGGCGTGCACGGCATACTCGCGCGGGACTGCGGCGCCGACGGCGCCCGCACGCCGCGCCTGAGCGCGGCTCGAGAGGGGGCACAGATGAGGATCCGGATCCCGATACTCGCGGCCGTCGCGGCCGTGCTGCTGCTCGCGCCGGCCGCACCGGCGCCGGCGGTCCCGCCGCAGTTCCCGCACTCCTGGGCGCCGCTGACCGGTGGATTGCGGCAGATCAAGGACACCCTCGACACGCGCGCCTTCTGCAAGGGACCCTCGGGGACGGTGTACGAGGTCGCCCTCGGGCAGACCCCCGCATACTACGCGGCCGTCGCCAGGATCAGGGTCTCGGACGGCAAGGTCGTGCGCGCCTGGACATACCCCGGGACGCCGGGGGCCGGCGTCATCCCACGGGCGGCGGCGAGCGACGGCGCGGGCAACCTCTTCCTCGCTCTCGAGACCGTCTCAGGCAGGCGCGACTGGGTCGTCGTCAAGTACTCCCCGGTGGGCACGCGACTGTGGAGGCGTTCGTACGACAGCGGCAACGGCCAGGACACGCCCTACGGCATGGCGGTCGACCGCCGCGGCGACGTGATCGTGGTCGGCACCAGCGAGGCGGCCGGGGGCTACGACGCCGCCGTCGTCAAGTGGAGCGCCGGCGGGACGCTCAGGTGGAAGCGCATGGTCTCGCGGCCGGGCCTCGACCTGATCGAGGCGGTCGCCGTGGATGCGGACGGCAACGTGTACGCCGCCGGCGACCGCGGCGAGTCCGGCGGCGCCGGCACGGCGATCCTGCGCTCCTACACGTCCGGCGGGAAGGTCCGGTGGACGGCGACCGCGGTGTCCCCGGCGATGCCCGCGTGGCGCCATGTGGTGGTCAGGGGGAAGAGGGTGTACGTCGCCGGGCAGTCGACCGGCGTCCCCTCCACCAACGCACTGATGGCGATGAAGTACACGACCGCCGGCGTGAGGGCCTGGAGCGGCATCAGGACGCTCACGTTCGCGAACGGCGCCTGGGCCGAGAGCCTGGCCGTGGATCGGGCAGGGGCGCCGGTCGTGGCCGGCGTCGCCTACGGCATCGGGGTGTCCGGCGAGGACCAGGGCGTCGTCTGGAAGCTCACGCCGGCCGGCGGCACGGCCTGGCACAGCGAGTTCGAGGACGTCGACTTCCAGTTCGACGGTTCCTTCAAGGCGGTCGGCGTCGACTCCGTCGGCCGCATCTACGCCGCCGGCGGCAAGTACTACTCTGATCAGACGGCCAATCTGCTGATGGTGCGCTACTCGGCCGGCGGCTCGGCGCAGGCGATGTGGCGCTCCGATGGCCAGCAGAGCGGCTACTGTGCGTTCACGGACCTGCTGGTCCTGAGCGACTCGCAGGTGCTGGCCGCCGGCCAGGTGCAGGGCTGGGTCGGTGGCGTCAACGCCGACGCCTGCGTCTACCGCGCGAAGACCACCGGCCCGTGAGACAGGGGGCGCCGGCCCGGCTCCCCGCGCCACCCCGGTGACGGGTAGGATCACGGCCGTGGATCCTTCGCCCTCCGCCGCCTCCGTGGGCGTTCGTACGGCCACGTCCGCCGGGTCGTCGCGCTACCGCTTCGTCGTCCTGACGGTCGTCTGGGCTGCTTACCTCGTGGTCTTCCTCTCGCGCCTCTGCGTCGGCCCGCTGGCGCCGTTCCTCAGGGATGCGTTCGACCTCAGCAACGCCCAGGTCGGCGGCCTCACGAGTGCGACGGCGGTGGTCTACGCGCCCACGCTCATCTTCGCGGGCTGGCTCGTCGACAGCATCGGCGTGCGCCGGGCGCTGCTCACGGGCACCGCGATCACCGGCGCCTGCATCGGCGCCGTGGCGCTGGCGCCGAGTTACGGGACCATGCTCCTGCTGCTCGGCGCGTCCGGGCTCGGCTGCGGCTTCATCTACCCGACGGCGGTCAAGGCCATCATGCTGTGGTTCCCGGCCGGGGAGCGGGCCACCGCCGTGGGCGTCAACCAGTCGGCCGTCAACGTCAGCGGCATGCTGGGCGCCGCGGTCATGCCGTGGCTGGCGGCGGCGTTCGGCTGGCAGGCCGGTTTCGCGTTCGCAGCCGTGCTCGCCCTCCTGGTCTGCGTCCTCGCCGTGGCCCTGTACCGTGATCCGCGGCCGGAAGAGCCTCCGTCGGCGACTCCGCCCGAGGTTCCGCTCCATGAGCTCGACGGGGCGCGGCCGACGTCCGACGGCGACGGGTCCTCCGGACGCGTCACGGCCACGGCCGGGTTCGTCGCGGTCCTGCGTTCGCGTGACATCTGGATGATGGGGCTCGCGGCCCTCCTCCTGGGTGCGGTCGAGTTCGCCGCGCTGGCCCACCTCGTGCTGTTCCTGAACGGCGCCTGGGGCCTCGGCGTGGCCGCCGCCGCCGGTATGCTGGCCTTCAGCCAGCTCGCCGGCGCCGTCGGCAAACCGCTCAGCGGGCTGGTGAGCGACCGGGTCCTGGGCCGCCGCCGCGTCCCGGCGCTGATCGGCATGGGGGCGCTGGCCGCGCTCTCCTGCGTGGCGTTCGCCGTGCTCGCTCCCGGACATACGGGGCTGCTCTGGGGCGCCCTGTTCCTGCTCGGCGTCGGAGCGATCGGGTGGGGCGGCTTGATGGGCACGCTGGCCGGCGAGACCGGCGGCCGCACCGCCGCCGGGGCCGCCGCCGGCGTCTCCGCCGCCTTCGTCAACGTCGGGATCTTCCTCGGCCCGCCGATCTTCGGCCTCATCGTCGACCGGACCGGGGCGTACGCGCCGGCCTGGTGGGCTCTGGCTGCGGCCGCCGCCGTGGCCCTCGCGCTGCTCCTCGGCGTGCGCGAGGGCCGCACCGTGTGACGCGCCCGTCGGCCGGAGCGCGGCTGCGCTCGTCGTCCGCGTGCGGCGAAGCGGTGCAGTGCGGACCCGGTGACGGCGTGCACGGCTCCGTCCGCCGCTCGCCTCGCCGCGAGTCCGGGTATGGTGTGGGGACATGTCGGTGGATGCGACGGGGCGGTCCGCCCCAGGAGGCGACGATGATGGACCATCCGACACCGGGGAGGAGACCGGGGACGCCGGTCGCGGCGGGAGACGACGTCACTCCCGAGACGCGCGCGGGATGCCCTTCCTCGCCCCGTGATGCAGGGGTGTGCCGCTGAGCGGCGCCGTGGCGCCGGCGTGCCCTGGAGCTCGGCATCCCGGAGTTGTTCGCCGAGATGGAGCGCGAAGAGCAGGGCCGCTGACGTCAGTCGCGCCGCGTGACGGCGCGTCGGGAGGACTCGGCCGGGTACCGGCCGCATGAAGGGAGAAGGCGGCGGGCCTCACGGCCCGCCGCCTTCCCGAAACGTACGGATCGACGGTGTCGCAGCCGCGGGGCTACGCCATCACCGCCTGGATGTCGACGAGGTGCTTCTTCAGGCCGAGGGCCTTGTCGTCGAGGCCGAGCGCGCGGCCGACGAGCTGGCTGAGGAAGATCACCGGGACGCCGCGCCAGCTCGGGTCCTTGCGCGCGATCTCCACCTGGCGACCGTCGAGGTTGACCTGGCAGAGCGGGCAGGCGACGGCGATCGCCTCGGCGCCGCAGATGCGGGCGTCGGCCACGATCTGCTTGACGAGGTCGTCGACGATACCCTGCTCGGTGAGCGCCAGCGAGGCGCCGCAGCAGTCGGTCTTGTAGTTCCACTCGACGCGCTCACAGCCGAGCGCCTCCACGACCTCGTCCATGTGCGTGGGGTACTCGGGGTCGTCGGCCAGCGTCACTTTGGGCGGCCGGGTGAGCAGGCAGCCGTAGTAGCTCGCGACCTTCAAGCCGGCGAACGGCCGAGTGACCTTCGACCTGAGCTCGTCGAGCCCGACGGTGTCGTGATAGACGTCGATGAGGTTCTGGACCTCGACCCCGCCGCCGTAGCGACGGCCGACCACGGCGCGCACATCCTCCGCCGTCGCCGGGTTCTCGGCGACCTCGTGGGCGCCGGCCTTGAAGCGGCTGAAGCACGCCGCGCAGGGGACGGCCACGGCGTCGAGCCGCATGTCCTGCTCGACCTTGGCGAGGTCGTTCACGGGGAGCGCCACGCTCAGCAGGCGGTTGATGGAGTGCGCCGCGGTGTTGCCGCAGCACTCCCAGCCCGGGATCTCCTCGAGGATGAGGTCCAGGGCCCGGGCGGACGCCCTGAAGCTGGCGTCGAACTCGCCCGAGGTGCCGTGCAGCGAGCAGCCGGGGTAGTAGGCGATGGTCTTGGTCATGATGCTCCTCCCGCGCCGCCGCCGGACGTCTCTGCGGCCGCGCGCGCGGCGCGTGCCCGGGTGATGCTCTCGGACGTCCGGACCATGCGCTTCATGGCCATGGTGTCGCCGCGCTTGAGCGTCGGGTTGACCTTGCCCTTGAGCAGCATCTTGGGGCCGAGCGTGAACCAGTTCTTGGCGCTGGTCGGCCGCTTGAGGACGTCGAGCGCGATCAGCTCGACCTCCCACATGCGGCCCCACCGGACGAAGGAGTCGTAGTTGAGCTTGAGCATGGCGGCCGACGGCGTGCCCGGCGGGATGCGGCCCTGTTCGCGCGCCATGATCTTGAGCTCATCCATGATCGTGGCGATGTCGATGCCCTGGGGACACCGGGTGGTGCAGGTCTCGCAGCCGGTGCACAGCCAGATGAACCGGTCGTCGAAGATCATGTCGTACTGTCCCAGCTGGACGGCGCGCATGATCATCGCCGGGTGCATGTCGGCGTAACCGGCCACCGGGCACCCGGAGGTGCACTTCTTGCACTGGTAGCAGAGATAGGCGTTCTCGTCGCAGCCGGCCGTGACCTGTCGGCTGAGCGAGGGGGTGGGTGTGCAGGTGGTCATCCGTGCCTCCTACGCCACCGTGGGTCGAGGCAGCAGTCCGGCCGCCTCGACGATGTCCGGCACCGCCTCTTCCCACTCGACCGCCATGATGTGCACGCCGGCGACGCCCTCGATCTCGGCCAGCTCCTTGATCATCTCGACGGCGAGCTTCTTGCCCTCCGCATGCGAGGCCGGGCCCTTCTCGACGCCGGCCATGCGGTCGACGATCTCGTCGGGCACGTCCATGCCGGGCACGAAGTTCTTCATGTAGCGCGCGCCGCCGACCCCCTTGAGCGGGGTGATACCGGCCAGGATCTTGATCTCCTGGTGCAGGCCCTCGGCGCGGACCTCCTCCATCCAGGTCTTGAACTTGGGGATGTTGAAGATGCACTGCGTCTGCATGAAGTCGGCGCCGGCGAGGATCTTCTTCTTGAGCCGGATGGCACGGAACTCGAACGGATCGCCGAAGGGGTTCTCGGCGCAGCCGATGTAGAACTTCGGCGCGACGTCCATCTCCTCGCCGCAGTCGAACTTCTTCTCGTCGCGCATCCTCCTGAGCATCTCGATGAGGTTGATGGCGTCGAGGTCGTGCACGCCCCTGGCCTCGGGGTGGTTGCCGAAGCTCAGGTGGTCGCCGGTGAGGCAGAGACAGTTGTGGATACCGAGGGTGTGGGCGCCGAGCAGGTCGGCCTGCATGGCCAGACGGTTGCGGTCGCGGCAGGTCATCTGGACGATCGGCTCCACGCCGTTCTGCATGGCCGTGTAGCCGGAGGCGATCGAGCTGATGCGCACCACGGCCGTCTGGTTGTCGGTGATGTTGACGGCGTCGACGTAGCCGGCCAGCATCTTGGCCTTGTTCTCGATCACGCTGCCGTCGGCGCTCTTGGGCGGGCCGCACTCGCCGGTCACCGCGAACTTGCCCTCGCTGAGGATCTTCTCGAGGTTCGTGCCAGCCTTGTACTCGGTGGCGGTCATACCAGCTTCGCCTCCTCACGCACCATCTTGCGGGGGCCGCCGGAGCTGCTGAGGTTCCACTTCTTCGGCGGACGGTTCTTGATCATGAGCTCTTCGCGACCCTGGGCCTTGAGGCGCTCCCAGATGAGGTGCCACGCGCACTCGATGTCTTCCTTCTCCGGCGTCGTGACCTCGCACTTGCCGTCGTGGCTGCCGCCGCAGGGGCCGTTCATGAGGCTCTTGCTGCAGCGCACCACCGGGCAGATGCCGGCCGTCTCACCGATGACGCAGTCGCCGCAGGCGCCGCAGCGCTCGAGCCAGAGGGCGTGCTCCTGCGGCATGCCCAGCATGTTGGTGTCCACGGCCGGCACGACGAGCTTGGGCTCGAACTTCTCGGCCATGCTCTGGATGCCGATGCCGCAGGCCATGCTGACCACGATGTCGGCGGCCTCCACCTTGTCGGCGATCATGTCGAGGTACTCCCACTCGCACTGGCGGATGGCCGCCGTGTGCTCGACCTCGGCGCCCGTGCCGTCCTGCTCGGCCTTGATGCGCAGCTCGCTGGCGAGGACCTCGGCCTCCTTCTCGCCGCCCGTGAGACAGATGGCGACGCAGGTGTCGCACCCGGCCACGAGGATCTTCTTCTTGTCGCCGACGAGCGCGAGGATCTCGTCGAAGGGTTTGCGTTCGGCGGTGATCATTCTGCGTGTCCTTCCTCACTGGTGGCGGCGGACGGGACGGGGTCGTCGGGCATGGCCACGCCGCCGAGCGCTTCGCGCGCGGCGGCGTGCGCGTCGACGCCCTCACGTCTCACGGGGTTCGGGCCGAGCGCCTTGATGCGCTCCGTGAACTCGGTCGCGACCTCGGCGAACCTGGCGCCCATGGCCGACGACATGTTGTACATCTCCACCCGCTCGGGCTCGATGCCCACCTCCTCGAGCAGTCTCTTGACGTGCTCCACGCGCTTGCGCGCCCACAGGTTGCCCTTGAGGTAGTGGCATTCGCCCTCGAGGCAGCCGGCGGCGTACACGCCGTCCGCGCCGGCCTCGATCGCCTTGAGCAGATGGATCACCTCGAGCTTGCCCGTGCAGGGCAGCTTGATCATGCGGATGTTGGTGGGGTACTGCAGGCGCATGCTGCCCGCCAGGTCGGCGGCGGCGTACGCGCAGTAGTGGCACGCGAAGACGATGATCTCGGGCTCGAAGTCGGGGTCGACCACCCTCTTCGGCGCCTCGTCGGCGGCCTCGGGGGCGGCTGCGCCGCCCTCGGCCGCAGCCTCGGCCGCCGGGGCCTTCACGTCGGCGTCGGCCATGTCAGCTCACCTCCATGAAGAGCGCCTCTTCCTTGGCGAACATCTGCGCGTCGGTGTAGTGGTAGAGCTTGATCGCCTTGACCGGGCACTCGCTCACGCAGACGCCGCAGCCCTGGCACGCGGCCGCCTCGATCTTGGCCTTCTTGGTGTCGGCCTCGATGATCGGCACCTCGTAGGGACACACGCGCACGCACGTGAGACAGGCGGCGCACTTGTCCTGGTCGACCTCCGCCACCACGCCGCCGGCCTTGAGCGCCGGCCTGGCCAGGATGGCCGCGGCGCGGCCCGCGGCGGCGTAGGCCTGGGAGACCGCCTCCTCGATGCCCTTGGGGTAGTGGGCGGCGCCGCAGAGGAAGATGCCCTCGGAGGCGAAGTCCACCGGGCGCAGCTTGACGTGCGCCTCGAGGTAGAAGCCGTCGGCGGTGAGCGGGACCTTGAGCAGCTTGCTCAGCTCCTCGCCGCCGCTCGACGGCACCGTCGGCGTGGCGAGCACGAGGAGGTCGAGCGGCAGGTCCACGTCGCGGTGCAGGTACGGGTCGCGCGCCTTGACGCTGACCCCGCCGTTGCCGCCGACCTCGGGCCTGGAGTCGTCGTCGTAGCGCGTGAAGATGACGCCCAGCTCGCGCGCCCGCGTGTAGTACTCCTCGAGGAGGCCGAAGGTGCGGACCTCCTTGAACCACACGTACACGGGGCGGTCCGGGTCCTGCTCCTTGAGCCGGATGGCGTTCTTGATGCTCTGCGCGCAGCAGGTGCGCGAGCAGTACGGCTTGTTCTCGTCGAGCGACCCTGCGCAGAGGATGAAGCCGACGCTCTTGACGTCGGCGAGCGCCGGGTCGTCCTCCTTGAGCATGCGCTCGAGGTCCATGCCGGTCACGATCTTCTGGCTGGAGCCGAGCCCGTAGAGCTCAGGCCGCTGCTCCACGCCGCCGGTGGCGACCACGACGACGCCGTGGTCGATCGGCGTGCGCTTGCCGTCGCGGTCGCGGACCACGCCCGAGAAGTTGCCGATGAAGCCGTGGAAGTCGACCAGCTCGGACTCCAGGTGGATCCTGACGTTGGGGTTGTCGACCAGGCGTTGCTCGAGCTGCTGCACGAACGCCGTCGGGTCGTTGCCCTTGATCGTGTCGCCGAGGTCGAGCACGTGACCGCCGAGCCTCTCGCTGCGCTCGACGAGGTGCACCTCGTGGCCCATCTCGCCGAGGGCGAGGGCGCAGGTCATCCCTGCGACGCCGCCACCGACCACCAGGGCGGCGTGGGTGAGAGGCACGTCGACCTTGTAGAGCGGCTCGAGGAGCCGGGCCCTGGCCACGCTCATCTGGACGAGCTCCTTGGCCTTCTGCGTGGCCTTGTCCGGCTCGTCGGCGTGCACCCAGCTCGCCTGGTCGCGGATGTTGGCCATCTCGAAGAGGAAGGGGTTGAGGCCCGCCTCGCGCAGGGTGTCCTGGAAGATGGGCTCGTGCGTGCGCGGCGTGCAACTCGCGACCACGACGCGGTTGAGGTTGTGCTCCTCGATCTTCTCGCGGATCAGCGTGAGGCTGTCGGAGGAGCACGTGTACATCGTGTCGGTCGAGAAGACCACGCCGGGCAGCTGGCTGGCGTACTCGGCGACGCTCTCGACGCCGATCACCCCGGCGATGTTGTTGCCGCAGTGGCAGACGAAGACGCCGACGCGCGGCTCCTCGCCCACCACGTCCTTCTCCGTGGGGTACTCCTTGTCCACGGTGAGCGTGCCGCGCGAGTCGGCGAGGCCGGTCATCACCTGCGCCGCCGCGGCCGAGGCCTGGGCGACGCTGTCGGGGATGTCCTTGGGCTCGCCGAACGGACCCACGACGAACACGCCCTTGCGACTGGTCTCGAGCGGGTTGAACTCGTGCAGCTCGCAGAAGCCGTGACGGTTGAGGGCGACGCCGATGTGGCCGGCCGCCTCCTGCGCCTTCCGCGCAGGCTCCAGGCCGGCGGAGAGCACCACCATGTCGTAGCGGGTCTCGTGCAGCCGGCCGCTCTCGTCCTCCCAGCTGATGAGCAGGTCCCTGGTGAGGGGGTCCTCCTTGATGTACGACGGCCGCGAGCGGATGAACTCCACTCCCATGCCGAGCGCGCGCCGGTAGAAGTCGTCGAAGCCCTTGCCCTGGGCGCGCATGTCCATCAGGAAGACGGTGGGCTGGCAGTCGGGCTCGTGGTCGATGGTCAGCATGGCCTGCTTGTTGGCGAACATGCAGCAGACGCTGGAGCAGTACTCGTGCTCCTGGTCGCGCGAGCCGACGCACTGGATGAAGGCGATCTTCTTGGGGTGCCTGCCGTCGCTGCGGCGCTTGACCGAGCCGACGGTGGGTCCCGAGGCGCTCAGCATGCGCTCGTACTCGAGCGCCGAGAGGACGTTCGGGTAGCGCTCGTACCCGTACTCGCTCTTGTCGCCCGGGTCGTAGAGGTCGAAGCCCGTCGCCATGACGACGGCGCCGACCTGCACCTCGAGCTCACGGTCGCGTTCTCCGTGAAGCAGCGCGCCCGGGCCGCAGGCGCGCACGCACTCCATGCACTCGGAGCAGACGGCGCAGTTGAGGCAGCGCTTGGCCTCGGCCACCGCCTGTTCCTCGGAGAAGCCCGTGTTGACCTCGTCCCAGACGACCTTGCGCGCCGCGCCCGGCAGATGCGGCATGGGGATGCGCGCCATGACCGCGGTCTGCGCGAGGACGGCGTCCTCCGGCTTGGCCTCGTCCATCACGTCGTCCTCGATGGGGAGGAGGTCCTCGCCGCGGAGGTGGTTGTGGATGGCGCGCGCCGCGCGACGGCCGGCGGCGACCGCCTCGATGGCCGTCCACGGCCCGCTGGCGGCGGCGTCGCCGCCGGCGAACACGCCCTTCTTGCCCGTGCCGAGCGTGGCCTTGTCGGTGAGGATCTGGCCCTTCTCGACCCGGATGCCCTCCGCGCCCTCGAGGAAGTCCTCGACCATGCTCTGGCCGATGGCGAAGATGACCGTGTCGCAGTCGAGCTCGTGCTCCGAGCCGCTGATGGCGACCGGCGGGCGCCAGCCGCGCTCGTCGGGCTCGCCGAGCGAGCAGGCGAGGAACTCGACCTTGGTGGCGCGGCCGTTCTCGTCGGTCAGGATGCGCGAGGGCATGCAGGAGCAGTTGAAGGCGATGCCCTCGTCCAGGCCCTCGGTGAGCTCGTCGTCCGAGGCCGGCACGCTCGCGTCGTCCTCGATGCAGTTGATGGTGACCTTCTCGGCGCCGAGCCGCAGCGCGGTGCGCCCGGCGTCGAACGCCACGTCGCCGCCGCCGATGACGACCACGTTCTTGCCGATGTCGACCGGCTCGCCCAGCGTGGCCGCCTTGAGCACGCCGACCGCGTCGAGCACGCCCTTGGCGTCAGCGCCGGGGACCGGCAGGGTGCGTCCGCCCTGGAGGCCGACGGCGAGGTAGACGGCGTCGTATCCGCCGCCGTCCGCGGTCATGAGCCCGTCGACGGTGAAGTCCACGCCGGCGGTCTTGCCGCACTGAAGGTCGACGCCGAGCGCGAGGATGCGGTCGATGTCCTGCTGCAGGGCGGCCTTCGGCAGGCGGTACTCGGGGATGCCGAAGCGGAGCATGCCGCCCGGCTCGGGCTTGCTCTCGAACACGGTGACTGCGTAGCCGAGGAGGGCGAGGTCGCGCGCCGCGGTGAGGCCGCTGGGGCCCGCTCCGACGACGGCGACCTTCTCCGCGAAGGTCACCTCGGCCTTCTCCGGCAGCGGCACGTGCTCGTTGGCGTAGTCGGTGACGAAGCGCTTGAGGCCGGCGATGGCCAGCGGCTCGTCGACGTCGCCACGGGTGCAGTCGGTCTCGCAGAGGTGCGTGCAGACGCGGCCGCAGACGGCCGGGAAGGGGTTCGGCTCGCTGGCGACGGTGTAGGCCTCGGCGTAGCGGCCGTCGGCGATGAGGGCCAGGTATCCCTGCGCGCTGGTGTGCACCGCGCAGGCCCGCTTGCAGGGGCTGTGCCCCTTCTTGGTCACGAAGTAGGTGCTGGGGATCGCCTGCGCGTAGAGCTTGTCGATCGCCTTGCGCTCGCTGAGGCCCTCGTCGTAGTCATTGGTCACGGTGACGGGGCAGACGGGCGAGCACTCGCCGCAGCTCGTGCACTTGTCGGGGTCCACGAAACGCGCGTGACGATAGATCCTGGCGCTGAAGTCGCCCGGCTCGCCCTCGAGGCCGATCAGCTCCGAGGTGGTGATCATCTCGATGTTGAGATGTCTGCCGGCCTCGACCAGCTTGGGCGCCAGCGTGCACATCGAGCAGTCGTTGGTGGGGAAGGTCTTGTCGAGCTGGGCCATATGGCCACCCAGGGCCGGTGCCCTCTCGACGAGGTAGACCTTGTACCCCCCTTCGGCGAGATCGAGCGAGCATTGGATACCCGCGACGCCGCCTCCCACGACCAGCGCAGCACCGGTGGACTTGGGTGGTGAACCCGACATACGCACTCCTTTTGCGATTGCGCGGCGGTCCCAGAACGAGTGGGGTGACCACAGACTCAACGGCCCACTTGGGTGCATCAAGTATAGCTGTGCACAAGCGGAGGTTTCCACCGGATGCGCGCGTGCGCGCAGGGCCGGCGCGACGTGCGCGGGCCGTCCGTCTGATAAGCTGTAGGCTGATGTCAATCAAGTGATTAACCACGCGCACGTCGAAGGGGAGTCGATACCATGGGAGTGAAAGAGCAGTATCGCGACTACGTCATGACGGGGTTCGTGAAGCGCGTCGAGCCGGTGGTCGCCGAGCGCGGCGACGGGGCCTTCCTCTACGACGCCGACGGCACCGAGTACATCGACTGCTTCGCCGGCATCAGCGTCACCAACGCCGGCCACCACAACGAGAAGGTCCTCGGCGCGGCGCTGGCGCAGGCCGAGAAGCTGGTCCACGCCTGCTCCTACGTCTACCACGTGCCCACGGTAGGGGCGCTCGCCGAGAAGCTCGCCGAGGTCACCCCCGGCGGCCTGCAGAAGACGTTCTTCGGCAACGGCGGGGCTGAGGCGATCGAGGGCGCCTTCCGCCTCGCCAAGCGGTACAGCGGGAGGCGCGAGTTCCTCGCCATCGAGTCGAGCTTCCACGGGCGCAGCTTCGCCACCCTCTCGGTGACCGGCAACTCGGGCCGCAAGAAGGGTGGCGGCCCGTACATGCCGGGCGTCGCCTACGTGCCCACGCCGTACTGTTATCGCTGCTTCGCCGAGTCGACGCCGGACAAGTGCGACCTGCTCTGCGCCCGTCGCGTGGCCGAGATCGCCCGTCTGCATCTCTCCGGCGACGTCTGCGCCTTCATCGCCGAGCCCGTGCTCGGAGAGGGCGGCATCATCGTCCCGCCGGAGGGCTACTTCAAGCGCGTCAAGGAGACCCTCGACGAGATGGGCATCCTCTTCATCTGCGACGAGGTCCAGACCGGTTTCGGCCGCACCGGCAAGCTGTTCGGGATCGAGCACTACGGCGTCGAGCCGGACATCATGACCCTGGCCAAGGGCATCGCCGACGGCTGGCCGCTCTCCGCCTTCATCGCCCGGCCGGAGATCGCCGACGCCTTCCAGGTGGGCGATCACCTCAGCACGTTCGGCGGCAACCCGGTGAGCTGCGCCGCGGCGCTGGCCAACATCGAGTTCCTGACCGGCGGCGTGATCGACGAGGCGGCGCGGAAGGGCGAGGCCCTCATGGCGCGCTTCCGCGAGCTGCAGCGGACGCAGCCGCTGATCGGCGAGGTGCGCGGCAAGGGTCTCATGATCGGCGTCGAGCTGGTCACCGACCAGGCCACCAAGGTCTACGGCACCGCGCAGGCCGGCTTCGTGCGCCAGTACTGTCTCGAGCACGGCCTGCTCATCGGCGTGGGCGGCAACTTCGGCAGCGTGTTGCGCATCCAGCCGCCGCTGGTGATCGACGACGCGCAGCTGGAGCGCGTGTTCGCCACCGTGGCCGACGGCCTCGAGGCCGCAGCCGGCGCCGCCTGAGCGGCGCGGTCTGCGCCGGGTCGGGAGATCCGGCTCTCGCGGCGACGGGGGGTGTCGCCGCGGCGCGAAGAGGGGCGGGAGGCTTGAGGGAAGGGGCCTCCCGCCCCTCCGTGCATCGAATCTGGCAGGGGTCGCCGGAGGCGTTCTCGCGCTGACGGCGGACCGGATGGACGCCGCCCATGGGGTGTGTACGGCGCTCTGGTATGCTCGCGAAGACTCGATCCCGAGGAGGGGCCATGGAGCGTGCGCGAGGGGATCGCAACCGGCGCTGCGGCACGTACGACGCGCATCAGGGCGGGCGCGGCGCCGCGGTCAAGCGGCTGACGCTCGGCCTGCGGAGTTGCGGGGTCGTGGCCACTGGTTCGTGGCGATGCACGCCGGCGAAGGGCCCGTGCACGTGGACGGTCACCGCCACCGACCCGGGCGGCGGGGAGACCATCGCGCGCCTCCCCGCCGCTCAAGGGACTGTCCCCTCGGCGGCGAACCAAGTCGCGACCACCATGGGAGGGAGAGCATGAGCACGACTGAAGGCGGCCCACAGGTCCAGATCCAGCGGGGATCGCGGCCCAGCGGCCCCGGGTACGGCAGGCTCATCGCGCCCGCCGTCGCCGCCATCGCCATCATCGTCCTGATCCTGCAGAACACGAGCGAGGACTGGCGCTTCCACCTCTTCTTCTGGTGGTTCTCGCTGCCGGCGGCGCTGATGCTGGTGCTGCTGCTCGCGGTCGGGTTCTTGATCGGGCTGCTGGTGAGCGTTCTGCTGCGCCGTCGGAGACGCGCGCAGCTCAGGCGCAAGGCGGCCGCGTACTGAGTCAGCGGTCCTGCGGCGCGCCGTAGCCGCCGCCGCCCGGCGTCTCCAGGCGCAGCACGTCGCCCGGCGCCATGCGCGTCCGCACCACGCCGGGCAACTCCTCGACGCGTCCGTCGGCGCGCTCGACGGCGTTGCGGCCGCGGGCGCCGGGCAGTCCGCCGGCGAGCCCGTAGGGCGGCACCCGGCGGCTGCTGGAGACGAGCGCGGCGGTCATCGGCTCGAGGAACCGCAGGCGCCGCACCACCCCGTCGCCGCCGCGGTGCGCGCCGGCACCGCCGCTACCGCGCCGGATGCGGAACTCCTCCACGCGCACGGGGTAGCGCCGTTCGAGCACCTCGGGATCGGTCAGCCGAGAGTTGGTCATGTGGGTGTGGACGGCGCTGCAGCCGTCCCAGTCCGGCCCGGCGCCGGCGCCGCCGCAGACGGTCTCGTAGTACTGGCGGCGTGCGTCGCCGAAGGTGAGATTGTTCATGGTCCCCTGGCTCGCGGCGGCTGCGCCGAGCGCGCCGAGCAGCGCGGCCGTCACGGCCTGCGACGTCTCCACGTTGCCGGCGGCCACCGCGGCCGGCGGTCCGGGGGAGAGCATGCTGCCCGGAGGGATGACGATGTCGATGGGCTCGAGGCAGCCGGCGTTGAGCGGGATGTCCGCGTCGACGAGCGTGCGGAACACGTACAGCACGGCCGCCGTGGTCACCGCCTCCGGGGCGTTGAAGTTGTCCTTCCTCTGCGGCGAGGTACCGGTGAAGTCGACCGTGGCCCGGCGTGCTCCGCGGTCGACGCGTACGGCGACGACGATCGCGCTGCCGTCGTCCATCTCCTGGCGGAAGCGGAGCGGCGCATCGTGGGCTGCGGTGAAGCGGTCGAGGACGCGCCGCACCGCTTCCGCCGCGTTGTCCTGCACATGGCGCATGTAGGCAACGACCACCGGGAGACCGAACTCACGGACCACGCGGGCGAGCTCAGCGGCACCGCGCGCGTTGGCCGCCACCTGGGCGCGCAGGTCGGCGAGGTTCTGCCGCAGGTCGCGCACGGGGTGAGGGGCGGACGAGAGCAGGTGCGCGATCGCAGCCTCCCGCAGACGGCCGTCAGCGACGAGGCGGAAGTCCTCGATCAGCACGCCCTCCTCGTCGACCGTCGTGCTGCCCGGCGGCATCGACCCCGGCGTGACCCCGCCGACATCGGCGTGATGGGCGCGGGACGCGACGAAGAAGAGCGGCTCGGCCGGGCTCCCGGTGGCGCCGAACGCTCCGTCGGCGACCTCTCCGGTCTCGTCCAGGAACACCGGCGTGACGACGGTGAGGTCAGGCAGGTGCGTGCCGCCGGCATAGGGGGAGTTGAGCAGCCAGGCGTCGCCGGGACGGAGGTCGCCGCGGTGACGCTCGAGGACGGCCCGGACCGAGGCGCCCATGGATCCGAGGTGGACGGGCAGGTGCGGCGCGTTGGCGACGAGGTCGCCGGAGGCGTCGAAGACGGCGCAGCTGAAATCGAGACGTTCCTTGATGTTGACGGAGACCGCGGTGTTGGCCAGCGTGGCTCCCATCTGCTCGGCGACGGACATGAACAGGCTGTTGAAGACCTCCAGCAGGAGCGGCGAGACGTGCTCCGGGTCGGACGAGGGACGGGCCGGCGGCGAGGTCCTGCGCAGCAGCAGCTCGCCGCCGGCCCGCATCTCGGCCCGCCAACCGGGCTCGACCACGGTGGTGCCGGTGGGCTCGCAGACGATCGCCGGCCCTTCGACGAGGGCGCCGGCCGGCAGGTCCTCCCGTGCGTACACGGGCGCCTTCCAGTCCCGGCCCCCGGTGAACATGCACGCGGTCTCGCGGGGCGCCGGCGTCCCGGGGGCGGGGGCGGCGGTCTGCCCACCGTCCGGCGGGCGAAGCTCCTCCGCGGCGGCGGCCGCCCCGACCGCCTCGACCGTCACCGCCTCCAGGGTGAGCCCGCGACCCGGCATGAGGAAGCCGTACCGTGCGTGGTGGAGGGCGAGGAAGGCGGCGGCCATCTCCTCCGCGCCGTCCCACGGCACGGGCAGCGAGACGTCGGTGCCCCGGTATTTGACGTGGGCGCGGCGCACGAGGCGCGTCTCCGCCGGGGCGATGCCCTGCCGGGCGAGGTCCTCGAGCGCGGCCGCCTCCAGCTCGGCCAGAAGGGCCGCCGTCGCCGCCTCCTCCGCGTCCTCCAGCGGCGCCTCGAGGCTCCGCTCCCGCAGCGCCCGGACGTCCGCCAGCCCCATCCCGTACGCGCTGAGGACCCCGGCGAGGGGGTGCAGGAGGACCTGTGTCATGCCGAGCGCGTCGGCGACCAGGCAGGCGTGCTGGCCGGCCGCGCCGCCGAAGCAGCAGAGCACATGGTCCGTGACGTCGTGTCCGCGCTGCGTGGAGATGCGTTTGATCGCGCGCGCCATCGTCTCGCAGGCCACGTGCAGGAAGTCGTCGGCGAGCTGCTCCGGGGACGGCGGCTGCACGCCGGCGGCCCGCATGTCGGCGGCCACATGCTCCAGGGCCGTCCGTGCCGCCCGCTCGTCCAGCGCGCCGTCGCCGCCCGGCCCTAACACGCGCGGGAAGAGCGCCGGCCGCAGCTTGCCGCTCACCAGGTTGCAGTCGGTGACGGTCAGCGGCCCGCCTCTCCCGTAGCACGCCGGGCCGGGGTCGGCCCCGGCGCTCCTCGGGCCGACGCGGTAGCGCCCGTCCTCGAAGGAGCAGATCGACCCCCCGCCGGCGGCCACGGTGTGTACGCGGAGCATGGGGGCGCGCAGCCGCACCCCTCCGATCACGCTCTCGTAGCTGCGCTCCAGCTCACCGGCGCAGTGGCTGACGTCGGTCGACGTGCCGCCCATGTCGAAGGCGACCACCTTGTCGAAGTCGGCCCGGCGGCTCACGGCCACGGCGCCCACCACTCCTCCCGCCGGTCCGGACAGGACGGCGTCCTTGCCGCGGAACAGCGCCGCGTCGGTGAGGCCGCCGTGCGACTGCATGAAGCGCAGGCGCACGTCGCCGAGTCGCTCCTCCACGCCGTCGACGTAACGACGCAGGATGGGGGAGAGATAGGCGTCGACCACCGTCGTCTCTCCGCGTCCGACGAGCTTGATGAGCGGGCTCGTCTCGTGGGAGACGGCGACCTGGGAGAAACCGGCGTCACGCGCGAGCTCCGCCACGCGCCGCTCGTGCTCCGGGTACGCGTAGCCGTGGATGAGGGCGATGGCGACGGCATCGAGCCCTGCGCGGCGGGCCTCCGCGAACCCGCGCCGCACGCCGAGCTCGTCGAGGGGCCGCACGACCTCCCCGTCGGCGCCGACCCGTTCGTCCACCTCGAGGACACGCGCGTAGGCCGGCGCCGGCAGGCGGATGTCGAGGGCGAAGATGTCGGGGCGGTCCTGGTAGCCGATGCGCAACGCGTCACCGAAGCCGCGCGTGGTCACGAAAAGGGTCGGTGTGCCCTCGCGCTCCAGCAGCGCGTTGGTCGCCACCGTGGTACCCATGCGGACCTCGGCGACGAGCCCTTCGGGGATGGGCTCGTCGCTGTGCAGACCGAGCAGCCGCCGCACGCCCTCGACGGCGGCGTCCTCGTAACGGCCGGGATCGACGGAGAGGAGCTTGTCCGCGTGCAGGTCACCCTCCGGCGACCGGGCCACCACGTCCGTGAACGTGCCGCCCCGGTCGATCCAGAAGCGCCAGCCGTGGCGCTCCTTCGCCCCGCTGCCGCCCGGTCCGGGTCGTGCCGCCCCCGCTGGGTTCCTCTCCGGGCCGACTTCGGCGTGCGAGTCCATGGCGGCGAGGCTACCACGCCGGCGGGTGGGGAGCGCGTCCCGGTATACTGCCTCCGATGGGCAGATCGTCACCTCGAGATCGACTGAAGCGCGCGGCCGACGTCCTCGACGACTTCTACGGCCGCCCCGTGCTCACGCCCCGTCTCCCGCCCGTCGACGAGCTCGTGTTCACCGTACTCAGCCAGAACACGGCGGACGTGAACACGGAGCGCACGTTTGCAGCGCTCAGGGAGGCGTTCCCGGACTGGTCCGCCGTGCGCGACGCGCCGGTCGAGCGCATCGAGGCGACCATCGCGCTCGGCGGTCTGGCGCACACCAAGGCGCCGCGTATCAAGCGGATCCTCGAAGCCCTGAGCGGGCGGACCGGGGCGCCGGACCTCGGCGAGCTCGACGGGATGAGCGACGAGGAGGCGCAGGCGTACCTCGTCGCCCTGCCCGGCGTCGGTCCCAAGACGGCCGCCTGCGTGCTGCTCTTCGCGCTCGCGCGGCCCGTCATGCCCGTGGACACGCACGTCCATCGCGTCGCGCGGCGGCTCGGCGTGATCGACGGAAGGGTGAGCGCCGAACAGGCGCACCCGCTGCTCACGGAGCTGGCGGGGCCGGACGACGCGGGGCAGATCTACGCCGTGCACGTCGGCTTCGTGCGGCATGGCCGCCGCATCTGCCACGCCCGTCGGCCGGCCTGCGCCGAGTGCCCCCTGGCGCCGATGTGCCCGTCGGCCGGCCTCGTCTAGCTCCGGCGGGCGCTCTCCGGCCGGCTGAGCGCCGCCCCTTCGGCCGCGGCCGCCCGGGCCGCCGCCCTGGCGCACTCGTTGCCCGGATCCTGTGCCGTCCCCAGCCAGCGGTCCAGGACGCCGGTCTTCCACACCAGCAGGCAGAGCTGGCTCCAGGCGAAGGCGAGCCCGGTCAGGGTGAGGTACTGCCAGACGGGCAGGGCGGTGAGCTCGAAGAGGGTACGTCCGAGCGGGACGGCGAGCACCGCCGCCATGCAGAGGAAGAGGAAGCCCACCACGGCGAGCATCCGTCGATCCTTGCGCTCCGCCGGCGCGCCGCCGCTCCACCAGTCGTTGGGCGGCGCGATCATCAGGATCAGGAGCGTCGAGGCGAGGCACGCGAAGATGGTGAGCGCGGTCATCGCCGGAGGATACGCGTTGGCGATCAGCTCCCGGCTTCCCGCCCCCGGATGTGCAGCGAGGTAGCTCGTCTTGGCCGGCAGCGCCCAGGCGAGGTAGATCGCGGTCGCGAACGCGGCCATGAGCAGCGTGGTGGGCACGACGAAGCGGGCGAGGAGCTTGAAGAGCCCGACCTTGGGGGTCGGACCCGGCCGCGACCAGAGGGCGAAGGCCACCGCCGGCACCGTGGCGCCGAACCACGAGAGCAGGGCCGACTGCCGGGGCGCGAAGGGAAAGCCGCCCAGCCCCGTCACGACGGCGATCATGAGGACCTTGAAGAAGATGCGCACCATGAAGATGCGCAGGATGTCGTTCATGCCGTTGACGATGCGCTGGCCCTCCCGGAAGGCGAAGGGCAGGGGCGCGAAGGTGTCCTTCATGAGGATGAGGTCGCCGACGCTGCGGGCGGCCTGGCTGCCGCCCTGCATGGCCACGGCCACGTTGGCCTGCTTGAGGGCGATGACGTCGTTGACGCCGTCCCCGATCATGGCGACGTAGCGCCCGCGTTCGCGCAGGGCCGCGACCAGGTCCTGCTTCTGCTCGGGCGTCACGCGGCCGAAGATGCCGGCCGCGTCGGCGCGGGCGGCGAACTCGTCGGGAGTGAGCTCGGCGAGCTCGGCTCCGGAGACGGCCACGAGCTCGCGCGGCGGCCCCTCGGGAGCCGCCGTCGGCGGGGGCTCCGCCGCGTCCTTCGGGCGCGCCGGGAGCGTGTCGCAGTAGGCGTCGACACCGACGCGGCGCCGGAGTGACTGCACGCCGGCCTGGGTGGCGAGGGCGACCACCGTCCGCGGGTTGTCGCCCGAGATGATCTTGACGTCGATGCCGGCCGCGGAGAACTCCTCGAGCGTCCCGCGCACGCCGGGGCGCAGCTCGTCGCTGAAGCAGACGAGGGCGAGTCCCCGGAGCCCTGCCGGGAGCTGCGGGGGCGAGTCGGGCGCCGCGGCGAAGGCGGCGACGTCGTCGCGGCCGGCGAACAGCACGACGCGCAGGCCGCGCGTCGTCCACTCGTCGGCCTGCGCGCGCCAGTCCGTCCCGTCGCCGAGCGCCGCGGCCAGCACCTCGGGGGCGCCCAGCACGTACGTGCCGCGCGCCTCTCCGTCGGCGAAGGCGAGGCCGCTCCACTTGCGCTCGGAGCTGAAGAGGGCCTCGTGCGCGGCGGGGACGCGGTCGGCCGGAAGGGCGCGGCGCAGCGCCTCGATCGTCCGGTTCGCATCGGTGGTGCCGGCGGCGAAGGCGCCGAGCAGGCGCGCGGCGCGCGCGCCGTCGGCGCCCGTCCCCGCCGGTCTGCCCTCGGCGCCCAGCGGCGCCAGCTCCTCGAACGTGACGACCCCCGAGGTCAGCGTCCCGGTCTTGTCGGTGCACAGCACGTCCACGTTGCTCAGACTCTCCACGGCGTTGAACTGCTGCACGAGCACGTCCTTGCCGAGCAGGCGCACGGTGCCGAGCGCGTAGGTGAGGGCGATGCTCAGCACCAGTCCGTTGGGGATCAACGCCAGGATCACGGTGGACATGCGGACGCTCTCCACGAAGGGCAGGTCGACGGCCACGTTGCGGATCCAGACCAGCGCCTCGAAGACGACCACGACGATCAGCAGCGCGCGCACGATCTGGATCACCTGCCGCTGCAGGGGCGTGACCTCACGCTTGAAGACCTTGGCCTTCGCGGTCAGCTTGTTGGCGAAGCTCTCGAGGCCGACGCGCTCCGCCTCGTAGTAGCCGCCGCCCGTCATGCAGAAGCTGCCCGACAGCAGTCCGTCGCCGGGCCGCTTGGTCACCAGGTCCGACTCGCCCGTCAGCAGGCTCTCGTCGACCTCCATCCGGCTGCCCGCCACCAGGGGCCCGTCCACCACCGCCTGGTCACCGGGCTCGAGCCGCAGGACGTCGCCCCGCACGACCTGTGACGGGTCCAGCTCGACCAGGCTGCCGTCACGTACCACCTTGACCTTGGGACGCAGGAGGATCGCCATCCGGTCCATGACCCGCTTGGCACGGATCTCCTGGAAGAGGCTGATCACGGTGTTGGCGCCGATCACGAACATGACGGCGAACGCGTCCAGGGGTTTGCCGAGGGCCAGCAGCAGCGCGCCGAGGAAGTAGAAGAGGTTGTTGATGAAGTTGAAGACGTTGTCGCGGACGATGCGCCCGTAGGTGCGCCCGGCCCTGATCTCCACGTCGTTGCCGTGGCCGGCCGCACGCCGGCGGTCGGCCTCGGCAGTGGTGAGGCCGTGCAGTCCGGGCGGGAGCATGTCCGAGGCCGTCGCCATCGTACGCGACGGTATCAACGCGGCCGGCGCCGGTCCAACAGCGATCCCAGACGGACGTTCACGCCCGGCGGGACCATGCGCCGCCGCCGGCTCGACGACCCCGTCGTGTGCGTGGCGCGCGTCTCACCGGCGGCGTGTCGGCCGTGGCGGCGGAGACCGTCGCCCTCGGCTCTGCGGCGCCGGGCTATCTCGCCGTGCGCAGGGACGCGAGCGCGATCATCCCTTGTCGCGCGTAGTCGATCGCCAGACCGAGGTTGCGCGCCGTCTCCTGAGGCGAGTGGAAGCCCATGGAGTTCTCCGCGTTCACGAAGTCGGTGCGCCACTGGGCCTTGCGCTGGAAGTCGCGGGCCTCGGCGAGTTGTCCGTCGGTCGCGCCGGCCTTCTTCGCCGCCGCGATCGCCTCGATCAGCTCGACGGTCGCCTGTTCCGCCGTGTCCAGCAGCTGTTTGGAGCGCTCCTGGATCGTCTCGGCGCGGGCGACGATCTCGTCGGTGTCGTAAGCGTGGCAGGTCGCGCAGGCGCGTTCCGCGTTGAGCAGCGGGCTGCGCACATGGTGGTCGCTCACCTTCATCGCGCCCTCACGTACGTACGGCATGTGGCAATCGGCACAGGCGACCGACGACCGCGCGTGCACGCTCGTGTTCCACGTCTCGAATTCCGGATGCTGCGCCTTGAGCACCCCGGCACCGCTCTGGGCGTGCTCCCAGTCCGACCACCCCACGGTGTCGTAGTAGCGCTCGATGTCCTCGCTGCGGATGCCGTCGTGCCACGGGTACGTGAGCAGCTTCTCTTCGCCCTTGAAGTAGTACTCCACGTGACACTGACCGCAGACGAAGGCGCGCATCTCCTGCCGCGAGGCCTCCTCGTTCGGGTCGTAGGGCTGGTCGCGGTCTCCCTCGCGCCAGCGCGTGATGCTGGGCAGGTGCGGAAGCGCGGCCTTCGACTCGGCAAGACGCCGGATCCCGGCGAGGAACGCGGGTCGGGTGACGCGCAGGTCCATCGTCTCGGGGTCATGGCAGTCGATGCAGGCGACCGGATGCTCCACGAGCTTGGTCGCCTCGAGATAGGGCATCGGGTTGACCGCCTCGAAGCCCTTCTGCACGGCCGCCTGCCGCACGGGGTCACGCAACGACGCGCCCTCGGCCGGCCGCGCGCCGGCCTCGACCCCGGCCTCGTAATAGGCCTTGAGCACCGAGCCGTGGCAGTGCAGGCAGGCGCCGGGCTGCTCCTTCTCCGTCACCCTCCTGGTGGTCCGCTGGTCCTCCAGGCTGTAGGCGTGGCCACGCTCCTCGTCGTACTGGATGGCGAAGGCGTACCCGTCGAAGATGGTGAGCAGGCGGGGGTCGGCGTCGAGCTTGCTGAAGGCCTCGCTGCCGCCGTACCTGGTGCGCTCCGTGTCGACCGTGCGCCGGTAGCCGTCGTACTGGCGCGGGAAGTTGCGCCCCCAGATGGCCGGATCGATGGAGTCCTCGTCGAGTTCCTCGATCGCGAAGTAGGCGCGCTCACCCTCGGCCTTGCGCTCGACGATGTTCTGTCCGAGCGCCATGACCCCGATCGTGGCCGCCGCGACCACGACGATCGTGGCGACGTAGAACCAGGGACTCGCCAGCAGCCGTCCCAGCCGCTCTCTCATGACGGTGCCTCCTTATCTCGTCGGGCCGTGGCCGACGTCACGGTGACAGTGGGTGCAGTCGGGGCCTTCCTCGTCGCTGCCGTAGTGACCGGTGATATCGGCGACGAGGTCCCGGTGGCAGGCGCGGCAGTTGCGCCTCAGCGCCGCTGCGTTGCCCGGCTTGATACGGATCGGTTCATCGAAGTCCTGCAGCGTGAAGGCGCTCGAGTGGTGCCAGCCGTTGCGCGCCTTGCCGAGGTACTTGGAGACGAGCGGGTGAGGGACGTGACAGTCGTTGCAGGTGGCGACGCTGCGGTGGGGTCCTTTGACCCAGCCGTCGTACTGCTCGTTCATGATGTGGCAGTTGACGCACGCCTCGGGGTCGTTGCTGAGGTACGAGAGACCGCCGGCGTAGGCGAGCGTGAACACGCCGGCGCCGAGAAGAAGACCGACGAGCACCGCAGCGGCCAGGGCGAGCCAGCGCGGGATTGCGCGAGCCCTGGCCCGGCCTGCGTCCCTCTTTTGCGCGACGTCCTCCATCGCCCCCATCCGTCTCCACCGGTCCGTGCTCGACCGGCTTCGCCACGCCTCCTCGCACGACGCGTCGTGCGGGCGGCGTACGCTTGTGCACGTTATCACGAGCGTCGGTCGTCTGCATCCTCGAGAGTCGAGTGCACGTTTCGTGTGTGACGGCCCTCCAAAGGTGGAACCGTGTGTGTGAGGTCATCGCAGGAGGGACCGACATGAGCACCTACGACATCGCGATCATCGGCGGGGGACCCGCCGGGCTGGCGACCGCCATGTACGCCGGTCTCCGTGGTCTCGGCGCCGTCGTATATGAGGCCGAGGCCTTCGGAGGTCAGCTGATCAACCTGTATCCCACCAAGCCGGTCAGCAACTTCCCGGCACAACCGTCGCTCCCGTCGCGGGAGCTCGCCCTGAGGCTGGCGGAGCAGGCCGAGAGGTTCGGGGCGGAGCTCCGCGAGGGGCGCGCCGTCGAGGACGTGACGCCGGTGGACGGCGCGTTCCGGATCCGCGGCTCGCTGCGCCGGGACGAGGCGCGGACCCTGGTCCTGGCTCTCGGCCTGGGCCGGTTCACGCCGCGGCGCCTCGGCCTGGACGACGAGGAGCGCTTCCTCGGCAGGGGGCTCGCGTACCGGCTGCCCCCTCTGGAGGACATCCGGGCCAAGCGCGCCGTCGTGGTCGGCGGCGGAGACACGGCGCTCGACACCGCGCTCTCGCTGGCTGAGGTCGCCGAGGTCACCGTGGTGCGCCGGCGTGACGAGTTCCGCGCCTTCGCGCACACCCAGGACAGGTTCTCCGAGGCCGGGATCGCGGTGGTCAGCAACGGCGAGGTCGTCGGCCTCAGGGGCGACGAGCGCCTCGAGAGCATCGTCGTCCAACACCCCGACGAGTCGACCGTGGAGCTGCCCGCCGACCTCGTGCTCGTCAGCATCGGCCAGGTGCCGGACCTCTCCGGTTCGGAGCAGTGGGGACTGGGGCTCGGCGGCCGGCGGGTCGAGGTCGATTCCGCCATGGAGACGAGGATCCCGGGCGTCTACGCCGTCGGCGATTACGCGTCGTACACGGGCAAAGTGCGCATGATCGCCACGGCTGTGGCCGAAGGGTCCACCGCCGCCGCCGCCGCGGAGCGACACCTCGCGGCGGCCGCCTGACGCCCACCGGCGGTCGCGCCGGCGCCGAGGGCGGTCGCGCCGGGGGCCGGTCTGGCTGCGTCGGGTCGGCACGCGGGTGATACAGTGCGGACGATGCGCACGGACCCCGGTGTCGATCGCTCGTCGCCGGGGCGTGGCTGGGCGGTCGCCGCGGTCGCCCGCGGCTGCGCCCTGTTCATCGGCGGCTTCACGCTCGCCGGTGTCGTCGGCACGCTGCGCCGCCCTCACGCCGATCTCACCGTCTGGTGGGTCGCCGTCCCCGTCGTCGGTCGTGCGCTCGAGACCGTGCTGCTCGTACTCGTCGCCGCGGCCCTGCTCGGCTACGCGCTCGCGCCGCGGATGGGACGCCGGCGCCGCCGGCTCACCGTCGGGCTCGTCCTGGCCTTCGCCGCCGTCACCGTCTGGAACGGCGTCGACTTCTATCTCGCCTGGCGCGACGGGCAGTTCCATCCCGGGGTCCCGGCTCCGTTGTCGTTCGTCGTCGCGGCGGCGCTCGGGTTCGTCGCCTGGGCCGCGCTCCGTCCTCCGCCGCGCCGTCTCCCCGCGGCGGTCGTCCTCGTGGTGACCGCCGCCGTCTGCGTACTGGTCTTCCCCCTCGCGCAGGTGCTCTTCTTCGGCCGCTCCGACTACCGGCGTCCGGCCGACGCCGTGGTCGTCTTCGGCGCCCAGGTGCACGAGGACGGCCGTCCCTCCACGTCCCTCAAGGACCGCATGGCCACGGCGGTCGAACTCCACCAGCAGGGCCTGGCCCGGTACGTGGTCGTCTCGGGGGCGGTGGGCGACAGCGGCTACGACGAGGCCGAGGTGATGCGCGACATGGCCGTGGCGGCGGGCGTGCCGGCGGAGCGCATCGTGGTGGACTCAGCCGGGGTGAACACCGACGCGACGGTGGCCGACACGGCGCCCATCTTCGACGAGCGCGGCTGGACACGTGTCCTCGCCGTGAGCCAGTTCTACCATCTGCCGCGCGTCAAGCTGGCGTATCAGCGCGCCGGCCGTGAGGTCCTGACGGTGCCGGCCGGCACGTCGAGCCCGATCCCGCAGACGCCCACGCTCGTGGCCCGCGAGATCCCGGCGTTCTGGCTCTACTACCTGCGCGCCGTCTTCCGCTGACGCCCCGTCGCGTCCGGACGCTCACCGGTCCGGGACGGTGGCGGTGGCCCCGCGGCGCGGATCATCTGGCCAGCTCCCAGGTGGCGGAACGAGGCTGAGAGCCCGACACGGGCGTGCAGACGAAGCGGACCGGCTTCGGGGCGCCGACGGAGAACGCCAGGGTCGTCTTGACCGTCTGCCCCGGAGGGACGGCGGCGCCGAGCAGCCCACGTCCCTTGAGCAGGGCCACGGCGCCGGACTCGTCCTCGGAGATCAGGAGGAAAGACTCGGCCGTCTTGAACGGGAGGCGGACCGGCGCGGAACCCTCCGTACCCTCCGGCGTGACGCTCAGCGTGAGGGTGACGAGGCGCTCGCCGGGGCGTGCCGCGACGCCGGCAGGCGCCTCGCCGGGGTCCGCGAAGTCGCTCGCGGTGACCCGGACCACAGCACCCTGGGGTGTCTGGAAGCGCACCGTGTCGCCGATGCCGACCAGGGGCGGCAGGCTGGCGACCGGCTTCGGCGACTGCGTCGCCTCGACCGTGGGCGCCGCGGCCTGTCCTTCGGCGGGCGGGGTCGTGGAAGCCTGCTCCGGAGACCCGCCGCCGCAGGCGCACGCGCGGACGAGCAGCCCGATGCCGACGACCAGCGCCACGAGCAGCGCGATCGCGACGGCGAGGCGGATGTGTCCCTTGCGCCGGCGTCTGCGGCGCGCTTCGGCCCTGTCCACGGCGCTCCTCACGGTCGGGTGCCGCGATTGTACCGCGTGCGGAGGCACGAAAGGGGCGGGCCCGAGGGCCCGCCCCTTTCGCCGTCCGGCTGGTAGCCGCCCCCAGTCTACCGCAACAGGCAGCCGCTGGACTGGAGGTACTCCTGCCAGTCCGCTTCGCTGGGCTCACCACAGCGGCGGAGCAGCTTGTCCCATTCGCTGTCCACCCAGGCCTCGAGGTCGAGCAGCGTCTCCTCGTTGCCGGGTTTGAAGAGGTGGGCGAAGCGTCCCTGCTTCTTGAGCCAGGGGATGAGCGGCCGCTTGTAGCTCGGCCGGTAGGTCAGGCGGTACTCGCCGTCCTCGACCTCGAACAGGGGCCAGTAACCGGTGTTGACGGCCTCGCGCGCCAGGTCGATGGTCTCGGCGCCGTCGGAGCGCCAGCCGCGGGGGCACGGCGCCAGGATGTTGAGGAACGTGGGCCCGGGCGTGGCCAGGGCTTTGGCCGCCTTGCGCACGAGGTCGCGCGGGTCGTGCGGCGACGCCTGGGCCACGTACTGCAGGCCGTGGGCGATCATGATCGCGGTGAGGTTCTTGCGGTTCTGCAGCTTGCCCGCCTGCTCCTTGCCCACCGGGCTGGTGGTCGTCCAGGCGCCCACCGGCGTGGCCCCGGAGCGCTGGAAGCCGGTGTTCATGTAGGCGCCGTTGTCGTAGCACACGTAGAGCATCTGGTGGCCGCGCTCCATGGCGCCCGAGAGCGACTGCAGGCCGATGTCGTAGGTGCCGCCGTCGCCGCCGAAGGCGATGAACTTGACGTTCTCCTCGATGAGGCCCTTCTTCTTGAGGGCGCGGAAGGCGGTCTCCACGCCGGAGAGCGTCGCCGCGGCGTTCTCGAAGGCGGTGTGGATGTAGCTGCCCGTCCACGAGGTGTACGGGTAGATGGTGGTGCTGACCTCGAGACAGCCGGTGGCGGCGGAGACCACCACCGGGTCGTCGGTGCCCATCAGCACCTGGCGGGCGACGATCGGAGCGCCGCAGCCGGCGCACATGCGGTGGCCGCCGGCGAGCTCCGAGCCTTTCATGACCAGCTCGTGCCACTTGGCGCGCGCATCCTCGAAGTGGTTGGTGTCCTTGAGCGCGTCCACCGGACACACGTCCACGCACTCGTGACACATGATGCAGCGGCTCTCGTCGATCTTGAACGAGGCGAGCTCGCGCTGGTTGAAGGTCAGCGCCCCGGTGGGGCACGCCGTGACGCAGCGCCCGCAGCTGATGCAGTCGGCCAGCTGCAGGGCGTCGCCGTACGGCGTGTCCACGTTCATCATGAAGCCCCGGCCGGTGAAGTCGTAGCAGGCCGGGCCGGCCACGTCGCGGCACACGCGCACGCACTTGCCGCAGGCGATGCAACGGTTCATGTCGCGGCGGATGAACGGATGCTCGTACTGGGGCTCGACCTGGCGGACGAGGTTGCCCTTCACCACCAGGTCGTTGGCGGTCACGTCGTACTCCACGCCCAGCCTCTGCAGGTCGCAGGCGCCGTTGCTGGGGCACTCGCACTGCAGGCAGCGCTGGGCCTCGGCGCGGGCGGCGGCGAGGCTGTAGCCCTTCTCGACCTCGAGGTCGACGGCCGTGAGACGTCGTTGTCGGCCGACCTTGGGCATGGTGGCGCGAGGGGCCGGCTCGGCGCTCGCGCCCATCTTGAGCCACACCGGACTGCGCTCGGCGAGGCGTGCGCCGAGCGCGCCGAGCTGGTCCTCGTCGCGCAGCTGGGCGAGGTACGGCAGGCTGTCGAACACGACCAGCCGGTCCTCCAGCTCCTCGAGGTCCTCGCCGCGCAGCCAGGCGTCCACCGCCAGGGCCGTGCGCTTGCCGCCGGCCACCGCATGGATGACCGATTGCGAGCCGGTCACGGCGTCGCCGGCCGCGAACACGCCCTCCTCCGGGGTGCGGCCGGTGTAGTAGTTGCCGAGGAGCCGCGAGTCGGCCAGCGGCAGGTACTCGGCGCTGTCGCCGAGGCGCGGAGAGAAGCCGGTGGCCATCACGACGGTGGTCGCGGCGAGCTCGAAGCGCGATCCGCGGACCTCCTTGCGGCGACCCTTCTCACGCACGACCCGCACGCACTCCACGCCGCGGGCCTTGCCGCCCGCGCCGTTGATCCTCTTGGCGAGCGTGCCGAACTCGAACTTGACGCCCTCCTCGCGGGCGGCGGCGAGGTCACGGGCGCCGGCCGGGAGGTCGTCGGCCTCGTGCGGGGCGATGACCACGACGTCCTTCGCCCCCTTGCGCCGTGCGGTGCGCGCGACGTCGAGGGCGGTGATGCCGTCGCCGATCACGGCGACCTTCTGGGTGAACTTGACGGCGCGACCCTCGCGCACCCGCTTGAGCAGCTCGCGCCCGTTGACGGCGGCCTCGTCCCCGGGCAGCACGCGGCGCGGCTCCTCCCAGGTGCCGACGCTGATGATCACCGCGTCGAACCCGGCATCGAGCAGGCCGTCGGGGTCGACCTCGTAACCGAGCTCGGACTCACCGACGAAACGCACCCCGGCCTCCCACAGCGGGGCGAGCTCCTTCTCCACGACCTTCGCCGGGAGGCGGAACTCGGGGATGCCGTAACGGAGCGTGCCGCCGGGCTCCGCGTTGGCGTCGTAGAGGGTGACCTCGTGGCCGCTCTGGGTCAGGAACCAGGCGGCGGTCAGGCCGGCCGGGCCGGCGCCGATGACCGCCACCCGGCGACCGGTCGGCACGCCCGGCACCAGCAGTGTGTCGCTGTGGTCGGCGGCCGCCCGGTGCAGGGCGCAGATGGCGATCGGCTCGTCGACGTCGCCACGGCGGCACACCGGCTCGCAGTAGCGCGGGCACACACGGCCGAGGATGCCGGGGAAGGGCAGCTCCTCCCGTACGATGGCGGCGGCGCCGGCGGCGTCGCCGGCGGCGAGAGCCGCCATGTACGCCGGCACGTCGATGTGCGTGGGGCAGGCGTGTGAGCACGGTGCCTCGCAGTAGGCGTTGTGGTCGGAGAGGTACATCTTGAGGTAGCTCTCCCGCCGCGCGCGCACCCGTTTCGTATCGGTCTTGGCGACCATGCCGTCCCGGACCCACGTGGTGCAGGCCGCCTGGAGCTTGTCGACTCCTTCGATCTCGACCAGGCAGAGGCGACAGGCGCCCCACGCGGCCATGTCCTCCTGGTGGCAGAGGGCGGGGATGTCGATGCCCTCACGGCGCGCCACGTCGAGCACTGTCTCGCCCTCGCGGGCCGTGACCTGACGGCCGTCGACGGTGAGCTGCACGGCGGCCCTGGTGCGCGGGCTCATCGTTGCCTCCCTTCGGCCAGCGCCGGTCGCGCATCGACGACGGGGATGGCGTCGAACTTGCACACCTGCCGGCAGGTGTCGCACTTGATGCAGAGCTTCTGGTCGATCACGTGCGCCTGCTTACGCTCGCCGCTGATCGCGTCCGTCGGGCAGGCCGCGAAGCAGACGTGGCAGCCGGTGCAGGCGTCCGGGTCGATGGTGTACTGGATGAGCGGGCGGCACACCCTGGCCGGGCAGCGATGCTCGACGATGTGCGCCTCGATCTCGTCACGGAAGTAGCGGAGCGCGCTGAGCACGGGGTTGGGCGCGCTGCCGCCGAGCTGGCAGAGCGAGCCCTCGATGATGTCCTCGCTCAGCGTCTCGAGGCGCTCGAGGTCGTCGAGCGTGCCCTCGCCGTCGCTGATGCGCTCGAGGATCTCGAGCAGGCGCTGGCTGCCGATCCTGCAGGGCACGCACTTGCCGCAGCTCTCCTCGGCGGTGAACTTGAGGAAGAACTTGACGAAGTCGACCATGCAGGTGGTGTCGTCGACGACCACCATGCCGCCGGAGCCCATCATGGAGCCGGCGGCCATGAGGCTCTCGAAGTCGATGGGGTCGTCGAGCAGCGCGGCGGGCAGGCAGCCGCCGGACGGCCCGCCGAGCTGCACGGCCTTGAACTCGCGGCCGGGCAGCATGCCGCCGCCGATGTCGAAGATGACGTGGCGGAGCGTCGCCCCCATGGGGACCTCGATGAGGCCGCCGTTCACGACCTTGCCGGTGAGGCTGAAGATCTTGGTGCCTTTGCTGGTCGCGGTGCCGCGCGCGGCGAACGCCTCGGCGCCGTGGTTGACGATCCACGGGACGTTGGCGTAGGTCTCGACGTTGTTCAGGTTGGTCGGCTGTCCCCAGAGGCCCTGGGCGACGGTGCGGATGTGCTTGCCGCGCGGCATGCCGCGGTGCCCCTCGATGGAGGCGGTCAGCGCCGTCGACTCGCCGCAGACGAACGCGCCGGCGCCCTGGTTGATGCGGATGTCGAAGCTGAAGCCGCTGCCGAGGATGTCCTCGCCGAGCAGTCCGCGTTCGCGCGCCTGCGTGAGTGCCGCGCGCAGGCGCTGTACCGCGAACGGGTACTCGTGACGCACGTACACGTACCCCTCCACGGGTCCGCTCTGGGCGCCGATCGCGAAGGCGGCGATGGTCATGCCCTCGATCACGCTGTGCGGGTTGCCCTCGAGCACCGAGCGGTCCATGAACGCGCCCGGGTCACCCTCGTCGGCGTTACAGATGATGTAGTGCACGTCGCCGGGGTTGCCGCGGCAGAAGCGCCACTTGCGGCCGGCGGGGAAGCCGGCGCCGCCGCGGCCGCGGAGGCCGGCGGCCTCGACCTCGTCGATGACCGCCATGGGATCGTCGTCCTCGAGCACCCTGGCCAGCGCCGTGTAGCCGCCGTGGGCGAGGTAGTCGTCGATGGAGTAGGGGTCGATCTTGCCGTTCAGCGCCAAGACGACGCGCTCCTGGAGCTTGTAGAAGGGGATCTCGGCCTCATGGGCGACGGGCTCCCCGGTGGCCGGGTCCTTGTAGAGCAGCCGCTCGACGATGCCGTCGCTCACGACGCTCGTGGCGATGATCTCGTCCACGTCCTTGGGTGTGAGGCGTGGGTAGAACAGGCCCTGCGGGCGGACCACCACGATGGGTCCCTCCTCGCAGAAGCCGTGGCAGCCGGTCTCGACCACGGCGACCTTGTCGGTCAGGCCGCGGTCGGCCAGCGCCTTGTCGATCGCCGTGCGCAGGGCCGCCCGGCCGGACGCGTGACACGCGGTCCCGGCGCAGACGCGGATCTCGGCCTTGCCGTCGTCGGCGATGTAGGCGCCGGCGTCGAACGCCGCCTTGAAGGCCCTCCGGATCCTGCCGGCGCGCCTGGTGCGCGAGGCGTCGCCGGAGCGCCGGGCGGCGCCTGCGTCGGCCCGTTCACGGCCGTTGGTGCCACGGGCGCTCATGCCGGCACCTCCGCCTTGCGGAGCCTGCGCACGATCCTGCGCGCCTCGTTGGGCCCCACTCTGCCGATGGTCTCGTCGTCGCCGAGCCGCACCACCGGGGCCAGGGCGCACGAGCCGACGCAGTTCACGGTCTGGAGCGTGAAGAGCCCGTCGGGGGTGGTGCCGCCCACCGGGATCTCGAGCTCCTGGCTGAACGCCTCGACCACGAGCGGGGCGCCGGCCACGTGGCAGGCGGTGCCCATGCAGACGTCGATCACGTGCTTGCCGACCGGCACGAGGCGGAACTGGCCGTAGAAGCTGGCCACGCCGAACACGCGCGAGAGCGGCAGGCCCATCTCTTCGGCGATGTTCTCGAGCGCGACGCGCGGCAGGTAGCCGTAGACCTCCTGCGTGGAGTGCAGGGCCTGGACCAGGCCCGTCCCGGAGCGGATGCCCGCCACGACCGCGTCGAACTTCTTCATGTCGATCTCGGGCACGAAGCCGGCGGGTTGTTCGCCGACCACGCAGGCCGAGTTGGCGCCGCAGGACTCACCCGGCAGGGTGGCCAACGCCGCGGCGCGCTCAGCCTCGAGGTCGAAGGGGAGCTCCTCGAACTCCGGGCAGTAGTCGATCTCGATGCAGTCCACGGGGCAGGTGCGCTCGCAGAGGGTGCAAGCGTAACACCTGTACGAGCCCCCCTTGTCCTTGACGAGGTCGAACAGACCCACGCCGCGCGGTTTGTCGAGGAGTTCGCGCCGCTCGAAGTCGATCCCCTTGAGGACCTCGTACAGAGCAGAGCCTCTGGGCTCGGTCGCGGTACCCCCGCGTGAGCGTCTCCGCATGCGTGCCACCTCAGTCCTTGCGCAGGTTGAGGTAACGACGTCCGGTGGACGCGCGTCCCTTGCTCCGCGCAGCCTCTTCGAGCTCGGCGAACGCCTGCTCGATGTTGTCGGGGAAGATGTCGCGCCCGCCGAGGCCGTAGATGAACGGCAGCACCTGGGGGCGCGGGTCGCAGTCGTAAAGGGCGCTCCTGATCTCCATGAACACAGGGCCGCCCTGGGCGCCGAACGAGTCGGCGCGGTCCATGACGCCCACCACCTTGACGTGCTGGAGCGCCTGCGCGAACTCCTCGTGCGGGAACGGCCGGAACACGCGCACGCGGACCATGCCGGCCTTGACGCCCCTGTCGCGGAGCTTGTCGACGATCATGCGGGTGGTGCCCGCCGTGGATCCGACCACGACGATGGCGATCTCGGCGTCGTCGAGGCGGTACGGGTCGAGCAGCCCGTACCTGCGGCCGCTCAGCTCCGCGTACTCGTCGGCGACGTCCTGGATGACCTTGAAGGCGCGGTCCATGGCCCGGTTCTGCGCCACCTTGTGCTCGAAGTACCAGCCGTGGAGGCCGTCGAAGGGACCCACCGTGACCGGGTTCTTCGTGTCGAGCATGGGATTGACCGCCCGGTACGGACCGACGAAGGCCTGGACCTGCTCCTTGGTGAGCATCTGCAGGGGGCCGATGGCGCCGCTGATGACGTAGCCGTCGTACATGTGCATCACCGGCAGGCGCACGTCCATGTGCTCGGCGATGCGGACGCCCTGGATGCAGTTGTCGTAGGCCTCCTGGTGGTTCTCGCCGTAGAGCTGGATCCAGCCGGTGTCGCGGCCGCCCATGGTGTCGCTGTGGTCGCAGTGGATGTTGATGGGGCCGCTGAGCGCGCGGTTGACCGTGGTCATGACCACCGGCAGCCGGTAGCTCGCGGCGACGAAGAGGACCTCCCACATGAGGGCGAAGCCCTGCGAGGAGGTCGCCGTCATCGTCCGCGCTCCTCCGGCCGCCGAGCCGATCACGGCGCTCATCGCGCTGTGCTCGCTCTCGACGGTGACGAACTCGGTGCTCACCCTGCCGTCGGCGACCATCTGCGCGTACAGCTGGACGACCTCGGTCTGGGGGGTGATGGGGTAGGCGCAGACGACGTCGGGATCGATCTGGCCCATCGCCTCGGCGACGGCCTCGTTCCCGGTGACGGCGAGGATCTCGGGCTGGGTGACGGCCATGGTCACTCCTTCACGTCGATCTTCATGACGATGGCCTTGGTCGGGCACTCCCGGGCGCAGATGCCGCAGCCCTTGCAGTGCTCGAGGTCGATGCCGGTCGCCTTGTTGTCCTCGACGATGATCGAGGCATCGGGGCAGTAGAAGTAACAGAGCATGCAACCGTCGCACTTGGCGACGTCGATCTCGGGGACCATCGAGCGCCAGCCGCCGGTCTCGTTGTAGACGGAGTTGCCGGCCTCGACGATGGTCGCGCCCAGCTCGTGGCGCTCCGGGCCCCACTGGTCGATGTCGCTGATGTCCCAGGAGGGCTTCTTCTTCGCCGGGGTCCTGCGCGCGGCGCGCTTCTTCGGCGGCGCCGGCCGCTTGGCGCCCGCCTTCTTGTCCACGGTCATTCGGCCTGGACCTCCTCGTAGCTCCGCGTGATGGCGGCGATGTTGCCCTCCACGACCTTCGGCGGGAACTTCTTGCCGAAGTCCTCGCGCAGGAACGCGACGACGTCGTCGATCGGGAAGAGCCCGGTGATACGGGTGAGCGCGCCCACCATCGGCGTGTTGGGGATGGGGCGCTTGATGGTCTCCACGGCGATGCGTGTGGCGGCCACGGTGTAGTACGCGAATCCCTCGAGGCCGTAGTGCCTGCGCAGTTCGGCCGGCGACATCTCGCTGTTGACCAGCACGATGGCGTCGTCCGGCGCTCCGGCCGTGACGTTGACGATGCTGAGCAACGACGGGTCGAGCACGACCACGATCTGCGGGTGCTCGACCCCGGAGTAGACCTGGATGGGGGCGTCGCTGACGCGCGTGAAGGCGACGATCGGCGCGCCCGAACGCTCGGGTCCGTACTCCGGGAACGCCTGGAAGAACTTGCCCTGGCCGAGCGCCAGCTCGGCGACCAGCTTGGCGGCGGTCACTGCGCCCTGCCCGCCGCGCCCGTGCCAGCGGATCTCGGTGAGGGCGGGGGGCGCCTCCACCTTCTGCGTGCCGGACTTCGTCGTCATCGTCACTCCTCTCCCTGCCGCACGTCGCGGCGCCCCGCGAGGGCGCGGCCCAGTGTCAGCTCGTCGGCGTATTCGAGGTCCCCGCCCACCGGCAGGCCGCTGGCCAGCCGCGTGACGCGCACGCGGGCCGGCAGCAGGTCGGCGACGTACATCGCCGTCGCCTCGCCGGTCATCGTCGGGTTGGTCGCCACGATCACCTCGTCCACGGAGTCGTCCACGCGCGCGAGGAGCTCGGTCATGTGCAGATCCTCGGGGTCCACGCCGTCGATGGGGCTGAGTGCGCCGCCGAGGACGTGGTAGTACCCGCGGAACTCGCGTGTGCGCTCGATGGTGATCACGTCGAACGGTTGCTCCACCACGCAGAGCAGCCGCGGGTCGCGCCGCGGGTCGGCGCAGATGGTGCAGAGCTCGCCCTCCGCCAGGTTGAAGCAGCGCGAGCAGAACCCGATCTTGTCCTTGACCTCCGTGATCGCCTCGGCCAGCGGAAGGACCTCTTCCGGGCGCTGCCGCAGCAAGTGGAACGTCAGGCGCTGGGCGGTACGGGGGCCGATGCCCGGGAGCTTGGAGAGCTCCGTGATCAGGCGTTCGACCGGCGGTGCATACATTCGCGCTGAGTCCCCTTGGGCATGACTCGCTATACAACTCATGTGCATGATTCGGGCGCCGTTCCCGGCGCCCGCAGACCAACTAGGGAGTGTACTCGCTTTGGCCCGCAGCGGCAACGCGAAGGGAGGCTCTTTCAGCTTCGCGGGACTGCTGGCCGGCCGACGGTGCCGGCGCCCGCTCCTGGTCTGCGCCGGGGCGGGCGGGCGACGGGCGCATCGGCCCGTTTACCGGACACTTCGAGTCCGATATTCACATTCTAAACGCGCCGATTGGTGCCTGCAAACCAGCCGGACGAGTCGAGCCGGGTGGCCGGCGGCGTCAGAAGAGGCCGGGGATGTTGGGCAGGTCGATGCCGCCGGTGGCGCCGCCCAGCTTGGTGCTGGCGAGGTCCTGGGCGGCGCGGAGCGCCTCGTTGGTGGCGGCGACGACGAGGTCCTGGAGCATCTCGACGTCCTCGGGGTCCACGGCGTCCGGGTTGATGCGCACTTCTCTGACCTCGAGCGCACCGGTGATGACCACGGTCACCATGCCGCCGCCGGCGCTGGCCTCCACGGTCTCGACGGCGAGTTCCTCCTGCGCCTGCGCCATCTTGCGCTGCATCTCCTGGACCTGCTTCATCATCTTGTTGTACTGCGGGTTGGCCATGTGGTCTCTCCTCAGGGCTCGTCGGGCAGCAGCTCGGCATCGAGCTTGGCCTGCGCGGCACGGATCTGGTCGGTGAAGTCGGGGAGGGCGGCCTGGCCTTGCGGCGGGGCCGCCTGACGGTCGGAGGCGTCCTGGGCCGTGCCCGGCGCCGTCGGCGTTGCGCCACCGGCGACCTCGAACCGCGCCGTGAGGCGACGTCCGAGCACGCTCTCCACAGCGTCTGCGAGGACGGCCGCGTTGTCTCCCCGGCCGGCGCCTCGTGCGGCGAACTCGTGCCCCAGCGACACGGTGAGCACATCGCCGTCGAGCGCCGTGGGCCGGCCGTCGCGCAGGAACCCGTAGAGCGGAACGCGCACCGCCTGGACGCGCTGCAGGACGAGCTCCCAGGCGCGTTTGACGCGGTCAAGTGTGAGCTCCTGTGCGGGCGCCGTCGATGGCGGGGGCTCTGCATCCGGCGCCGCAGGCGGCGGTTGTGCGATGTCGGGCGCGGACGCCTCGGGTGCGGGCGTAGCGGGCGCGGACGCCTCGGGTGCGGGCACAGCGGACTCGGACGCAAGAGGCTCTGGCGTTGCGCGCTCCGGTAGAGACACGGATGCGGCAGCAGCCGTGGATGGTGCGGGGCCCGGCGCGGCCGGCAGGTGACCGGCTCCGGCCGCAACGGCTTCGAGGCGCCGCAGGCGCTCCTCGAGGGCGGCCTCCGAGTGGTCCAGCTCCGGCCGCGTGACCTTGACCAGCGCCAGCTCGAGCTGCAACCGGGGGTCGAGCCCGTCGCGGATCTCGCGCTGGGCCTCGCCGAGCTGCTCGATGAAGAAGACGACCTCGCGCGGTGAGACCTGCCCGGCGCGCTGCCGCTGCTCGCGGAACAGCTCGCCGTCCAGCTCCACGGTCTGCCCGAGCGCGCGCAGCGTGGCCTCGTCACTCGCCGCCTCCTCCAGGTGCTGCAGCAGGAAGAGCTGGCGCAGGTGCCTCAGCAGGTCGCGGATGAACTGGGAGTAGTCCGTCCCCTCGTTGGCCAGGCGCTGGACGTACTGGAGCGCCTCCGCGGTCCGCCGCTCGGTGACGATGTCGGTGATCTCGAAGAGCAGATCGCTGCTGGTGACGCCGAGCGCCTCGAGCGCGTCCGCGGCGGTGATCGTCCCCTCCGCGTAGGTCACCAGCTTGTCCAGCGTGCCGATGGCGTCGCGGAACCCTCCCTGGGAGTGGCGGGCGATGATGTGCAGGGCCTCGTCCTGGATGTCGATGGGCGGCCCGCCGCGCTCCTCGGCCGGGCGCGCGTTCTCGCGCTCCGCGATGTCGGCCAGCAGGCGCACGATGTCGGTGACCTGGGGACGGTGGAAGTCGAAGAGCTGGCAGCGCGAGACGATGGTCTCGGGGATCTTGTGCGCCTCCGTGGTGGCGAGCACGAACACCACGTCGTCCGGCGGCTCCTCGAGGGTCTTGAGCAGCGCGTTGAAGGCCTCGCGCGTGAGCATGTGGACCTCGTCCACGATGTAGACCTTGAAGCGGCCGTCGACCGGCGCGAAGGCGATCTTGTCGCGCAGGTCGCGCACGTCGTCGATGCTGCGGTTGGAGGCGGCGTCCATCTCGACCACATCGAGGGAGACGCCGCCCGCGATGGCGACGCAGTGGCGGCAGACGCCGCAGGGCGTCGCCGTCGGCCGGTCGTTCTGATCGTCCTGGCCGATGCAGTTGAGCGCCTTGGCGAGGATGCGCGCGGTGCTGGTCTTGCCGGTGCCGCGCGGCCCGGCGAAGATGTAGGCGTGCGCGACCGCGTCGGTCTCCACGGCGTTGCGCAGCGTGCGCGCCACGTGGTCCTGCCCGACCAGCGCGGCGAACCCCTGCGGGCGGTACTCCCTGTACAGCGAACGCTTCATCGGATGGCTAGTGTACCCCGGCTGTGCGCAGGAGCAGGTCGCGCTGGTCCCCGGCTGGCAGGTTCACGATTGGTCCTTCTCCGGAGGCCGGGCCTCCGTCGCATCCTCGGGCGTGACCGACCTGGCGAGCGCCGGGCCCTCCTCGGGCTCGTCCTGCGGGCGCAGCAGGCGCCGCAGCACGGCCAGCGCCTCGGCGGGCGAATCGACGAAGTGCAGCAGCTTCAGGTCGTCCTCGTCGATCATGCCGTGCCGCGCCAGCGCGTCGAAGTCGATGATCTCGTTCCAATACCTGGTTCCATAGAGCAGGGTGGCCAGCGGCGGGTGTATCTTGCCGGTCTGCGACAGCGTGAGGACCTCGAACAGCTCGTCCATGGTGCCGAAGCCGCCCGGGAACACCACGGCTGCCCGGGCGAGATACGCGAACCACAGCTTGCGCATGAAGAAGTAGCGGAACTCGAACGAGAGACCGTCGCTGATGAACTCGTTGGGCCGCTGCTCGTGAGGAAGGCCGATGTTGAGGCCGATGCTGCGGCCGCCGGCGTCGCGGGCGCCGCGGTTGGCGGCCTCCATGACGCCCGGCCCGCCGCCGGTGCAGACGATGGAGCGGTGGGCCGGGCTCGGGAGCCCGGCCGACCACTCGGTGACCAGCCGCGACAGCTCCCGGGCGTCGGCGTAGTACTCGCTGAACGGGCCCGTCTCGGCGATGCGGGCGGATCCGAAGAACACGATCGTGTCGTGAACCTTGCGGCGCCGGAACACGCCGAGCGGCCGCAGGTACTCCGAGAGGATGCGCAGCGGCCGCCCGTCGTCGCTCTCGAGGAAGCGCTCGTCCTCGTAGGCGAGCGGATCGGGGCGCTCGTTCCGCGCAGGGCTGGATGATTGCTGGTCGGAGGGGCGCTTCTTCATAGGCGGCTAGTCTACCCTGCGCCGCGGTCGCCAAGGCACGGACGCATGCCGAAAGGAGAAGAACGGCCGCGCACCCGCCGTCGAAGCACGTCCTCCGAGCGTCCTCGTCGCGAGCAAGCTCCGGCCAGGCGACCCTGCGGCACATGGAATGGCCTGCTTACCGCTTTCCCTCACTCCGCAGCGCGGTGGCGAGAGGCAAGGTCGCTGATGTGGCATCTGGCCTCGGAGCAAAACGCTCGTCAGATGCGGCTCACTGCTGACTGACTCATGGCGGTGGTCTCCACCCATCGAGAGTGTCGATCAGTAGGTCGCGCCCGGCGTAGGCTCCTCCAGGGTCCTCATTATCATGCTCTCAGCCTTGGTGTCGGAGACTGTGCGCGGTCAGCCGGGACAGGGGTCGTTGTGCAAGCCGTCGAGGCGTCGCCCGCAGAAGCGCGAGCGCCGCGTGCCGACCGCGACGTGTCGCCCAAGTGAAGCGGACGACTCAAGCCTAGCGCGACGTCTGTGAGGCCACCCGCGGGACTCATTCGTGCATTGCCGCTTCGCCCCGACTCGCAGCCTCGCGAGCCTCTACCTGTCGGCACTGGTCGCAGCGACTTGACATCTGTCCGCTCATGATGTAAAGGACAGTCAGCTCGCAATCCTGTCGTTGGTGTCAGACCAAGATCGATAGGGATTCGACAAGGGAGGGGCCATGCCGAATTGTTCTCGGGCGGGCGGCTTTTGCGTGGCAGGGTTGTTCATCTTGCTTCTGTTCGTTCTCTGTCCGACATCTGCTGGCGCATATGCCTTCCACAAGGAAAATGCACGTGATTGGGTGCAGGCGCACTATGACGACGATCTGTACTCTGGGACCTACTACGATCCAGTGTGTACTTGTCTGGTATCTCTTGCATATAGAAAGGGCGCCGGAGTTCCGTTTCGTCACTACGGATACTACGACGTTCAGGCATTCTGGAGTGACCCAGATAGTTGGGGATCGTCGGTGGTTCTTATGTATCGATCACCAAGTTGGGTAAACGTCCATGAGTTCCGCAATCACTTCAACGGCTATCCTCCTCAAGGAAACGATTGGGTAAGGATTACTCGTCACCGTTGTTCTGTCGCTCCGGACGAAGACCAGCGATGGTATGGAGGGCATGTAGTTTTTTACCACCATTCCGTGGATAATGAGGAGACTGGGGAGTGTTCGAACGACTACTATCATGTGGGCATGATTTATGCGAGGCACGTTCAGAGCTACTACGGAAGTAAGCCATTCGGTACATGCAAGGTAGACCGTACGGAAGGCGAGATATGGCGACACCCAAATCTCATTAACCTGCGTGAAAGAGTGGGATCAATCGAGCGCAAGAAGCATTTCGTACAGGTGAACACACTCGTGTATGCACCGTGATTTAGAGTTCTTGCCGATGACGAATTACGAGTGCTCTTTCGGTTCATGAATGCAGCGAGAAGGGGATGCCTAAGATGGAATTGCTGAGATCTCGAAAACGCCGAGTGTCGATTGCTTGTGCTGTGGTGGTCACACTGGCTGTAGCCCTGATGATGCTCTTGTCTGCGGAGGGTTCTGCCGATGCGAATGAAGCGGAGACGCTTTCTGTGATCAGGGACTTCCAAGCGGCGGAAGCGCGCCAGTCTACCATTCCTGCTAGTGCTGTTGACGTAGTCAAAGCCAAGTTGGCCGACCTTGAAGAGATGTCCACCAGGCCGACGGTCGACGAGGAACGATCTCCGGTAGCGATTCTCCCTCCATCGGTCAGGGATTCTATGGATCGTGCTCATGCCGAGCGTCTGACTGCGTTTTGCTCGAAGGCCTATCAAGAGCGGCACGCCCAAGACGTGTTGTTGTCTGATGTTGTGGAAGCCGGCCTATACAACGGCCCAGAGGCTCCACTCTGCATTGATCGAGAGCAACGACTGATGGCTGGCATGCTGAAGCAGCAGGATGGCGACACTGCTATCGTTTGGACCTATTCGTGGGTGGGCGACGTTACGACCGAGGGCAGCGGTCCTCAGTCGTGGACGGTAGAAGAATACCGTCTGATACAGGAACACGGCGAGTGGCGCATCGACGCACGCCACACGCTGGCCACATCATCGTCCGAGCCTGCAGCCGAGGATGGATCTGTGCCGTGGGGTCCGCTGTCGCCCCACTACTCCATCGTTGAAGGCCACCTCGAGGGGGCTTCAGCGGTCTATCCCGATGCCTCATCTATTCGTGGCCATCTGAAGGCCCTGGAGGAAAAAGCGTTTGCTGGAGGCGCATGACGGTGCCATCTCTTCATGTGCGACGCGGGAGGACGTCTCTCGACGACCCAGGTTGTCAGGGTTGAGCGGTTTCTGCACAGCAACTGTTGAGGCATGTTGAGCTGCTGGTGCTGCGATCCAACCACCCTTTTTCTATGACGGCCATGTCAAAGAGTGGCCGCGCACCCGCCGTCGAAGCACGTCCTCCGAGCGTCCTTGCCGCGAGCAAGCTCCGGCCAGGCGACCCTGCGGCACATGGAATGGCCTGCTTACCGCTGCTTCCTCCCGGACCTGACGGGGTTCGCAGGGTTCCATTGCGCAGGACCCGGCCATCAACGCCGCATCACGGCTGACAGCCTCGCGGGACGGCCCCTCGGGCGGGGATTCAGCCCCGCTGTAGCGGATTGCGGGTACAGGGCACCGCTGGCTCCCCGCCTAGCGCGGCCACATGTAAGGCTACCCGGCGGTGCGAGGCGACGCAAACGGCGCTCATCATCTGACCTTCCGCCCTCCTGCGGCTACAGTGGAGTCATGGACGTCCGCCGCCTGATTCTGGCAGCCCTGATCGCGGTCGCCGTCGTGGCGATGATCGTGTTCGCGGTCACGCCCTGGGACGTGCCCGGTCCGGCGCCGGCGTCGGCGGCGGCGACGGAGTTCTCGTCCGGCCGCGCCATGGAGACGCTGCGCGTGATCGCCGCCGCGCCGCGTCCGATCGGCTCGGCGCGGGCGACCATCGTGCGCGGGTACCTCCACGCCCGTCTCCAGGAGCTGGGTCTGGGCCCGCACGCGCGGGAAGCCGAGGTGGTGTCGGCGCGGCAGCCGCGCGTCGCGGGGCGCGTGCGCAACCTCGTCGGCCGCCTGGCGGGCCGTGACCACTCGCGTGCGGTCCTGCTGGTGGCGCACTACGACTCGGTGCCCACCGCGGCCGGCGCCGCGGACGACGGCAGCGGCGTCGCCGTGCTGCTCGAGGCGGCGCGCGCCCTGCGGGCCGGCCCGCCGCTGCGCAACGACGTCGTCTTCCTGCTCACCGACGGCGAGGAGCGCGGACTTCTCGGTGCGCAGGCCTTCCTGCGCGACGACCCGTGGGCGTACGGGGCCGGCGTGGCGCTGAACGTCGACAGCCCCGGCTCGTCGTCGCCGCTCCTCATGTACGAGACGAGCCGCGGCAACGGCCGGCTCATCGAGCAGTACCTGGCGGCCGCTCGTCCCTACGGCTCCTCGCTCATGTACGAGGTCTCACGCCGTCTGCCGGTGGTGAGCGACTTCCGCGCGCTGACAGGCCACGGCATCCCCGGCCTGAGCTTCGGGATGCTCGACGGACCTGCGTACGACCACACCGCCTACGACTCGCTGGACTCGTTCGACGAGGCGGCTCTCCAGCACGCGGGCGAGACGGTACTGGCTCTGACGCGCAGGTTCGGCGACGCGGACCTGCGGCGGATGCAGGGGTCCGACGTCGTGTACTTCAACGTCGTCGGCAGCAAGGCGATCTCGTATCCCGTGGCGCTGGTGCGGCCCTTCCTCGCCCTCGCCCTGGCGCTGTACGTCGGCGTCGTCGTCCTGGCGGCGCGCCGCCGGCTGCTCACTGCACGCGGCGTCGCGCGGTCGGCGCTCGCCACCGTCGGTGCCCTGGTCGCCTCGCTCGCGGTCGTCGGACTCGTCTGGGCCATGTACCGGACCGCCTACGAGGATCGTGCGTGGACGGGGACCGGCGTGGTGATCAGCGACTGGTACCGTCTCGGCCTCGTGCTGCTCTCCTCGGCCGTCGTCCTTCTCGTTTACGCGTTCCTGCTGCGCCGGTTGCGCGTCTGGGACGTCGCCGTGGTCGCCCTGGCTTGGTGGGCGGCGGCCGCCGTGGTCGTGGGCGTCGCCTTTCCCGGCGCCGGCCACCTGCTCACGTGGCCGCTGGCCGCCGCCGCGCTCGGCCTTGCCGGCGCCGCCCTGGTCGACGGCGCCGCGCGCGTGCGACCGGCGGCGGCGCTCATCGCTCTCTCCGGCGCCGTGCCTGGTCTGATGCTGCTCAGCTCGGCCGTCTACCTGCTGCTCATGTCGGCGGGGCTCGAGCAGGGCGTCACGGTGATCGCCGTGTGGCTGCTCGCCGGCCTCCTCGTGCTGCCGCTGGCAGTCGTCCTGCCCGCCTTCCGTCTCTGGCTGCCTGGCGCGCTGGCGGTGGCCGGCGCGGCAGTCCTCTTCGCCGTCGGGTCCACGGTGGCGTTCGACAGTGAGCATCCTAGGTTCACTAGCGTCTCGTACCGGCTGGCCGCGGACGGCGGGACGCGGTGGGAGACGATCGACCGTAACGACGACTACACGCGTGCGTTCCTGGGTGCGCATCCGCAGGGACGGCCGATCCCGGAGTACTACCCCCATCTCGGGCCGCGGCTGACGCTCGATGCGCCGGCGCCCGATTACGGCCTCCGGCCGCCACGCGTCACGGTGCTGTCCGACGCCGTCGCGGGGGACCGCCGCACGGTCAAGGTCCGCGTGCGGTCCGGCCCAGACGCGGCGGTCGTCAGCCTGGTGGTGCACACCGTGGTCGGCCGTCTCAGCGCGAGCGTCCACGGACGTGAGCTCGGCGGCGCGGACACGGCGCTGCTGGACGGCAGCACGGTGCGCTGGTCGTTCGACTACCATGCGCCGCCGCCGGAGGGGATCGTCGTCACGCTCCGCTTCGCGGCCGGCCGGTCGGTGCTGCTGCGTGCGGTGGACTACTCGTACGGCCTGCCGGCCGGCGCCGCGGGGGCGTACCCCGCCCGCCCGGCCGGCATGCTCCCCGGCGGCCTCGGCGACGGCACGCTGACCGAGGCCGCCCTGAGGTTGCCGGCGACTACAGGCGCAGCACCAGCTCCCTGATCTCCGGCTCCTCGCCCGGCCGCACGTCGAATCCGAGATCCTCGGCGAAGCGGGTCATGGCCGGGTTGGCCGCCAGCACGTGGCCGCGGACCTCGCGCACGTGACGGTCACGGGCGGCCTGGATGAGCGCGTCCATGAGCTTGCTGCCGATGCCCTTGCGCTGGTAGGCGTCGCGCACGACGATCGCGAACTCGCCCTCCTCCACGTTGGCGGTCTCGATCGTGAGCCGCGCGACGCCGAGCATCATCTTCTTCTTCCTGCCCTTGGGCTGACGGATGGCGGCGAGGGCGATCTCCCGGTCGTAGTCGATGTGGCAGTAACGCACCAGCATCGACTTGGTGATCTCCTTGACGGGGCCGAAGAAGCGGTACTCCGCGGTCTCGGGTGAGAGCGACTCGATCATCTCGGCCCAGAGGGGCTCGTCCTCCGGCTTGATGGCGCGGATGACCACCTCCTCGCCGTCGAGCGGCACCTCCCAGCGGTACTTGGTCGGGTACATGGAGATCATGAGATGGGCGCCCGGCAGCGTGATCTTGCGCACGTCCTTGGGTTCGATCGCGATGCGGGCGTCGAGCGCGCAGACGCCGTCGGTGCGCACCTGCAGGGGGTTGATGTCCATCTCGAGGATCTCGGGGAAGTCGACCAGCAGATAGCCCATCTTCACCAGTGCCTGCTCGACCGCGGCGATGTCGACCGCGTCCTTGCCGCGGAAGCCCCTCAGCAGCCGGCTCACCTTGGTGCTCTGGATCATGGAGCGCGCCAGCGCCTGGTTGATCGGCGGGAAGTCGACCGCCACGTCGCGGTACAGCTCCACGCCGGTGCCGCCCATGCCGAACATCATCGCCGGACCGAAGGTGGCATCCTTCTTGGAGCCGAGGATGACCTCGTAGCCCCCTCGGCTCATGACCTGCACGGAGACGCCGATGATGGTCGCGTCGGGGCGCGCCTCCTGCACCCGCGTCGTGATCTTGCTGAACTGGTTGGCGGCCTCGGAGGCGGAGCGCACGTTCAGGGCGATGCCGCCGACGTCGCTCTTGTGCGTGATGTCGTGGCTGAGGACCTTGATCGCGACCGGGAAGCCGAGCTTCTCCGCCGCCTTGGCGCACTCCTCCGCAGACCGTGCGACCACGGTCTTGACGGCCGGGATCTGGTAGGCGTCGAGCACCGCCTTGGCCTCGGGCTCGCTGAGGATGCTGCGGCCGTCGCGGGCCACCTGGAGGAAGGTCCGCTTGACCGCGTCCCTGTCCGGGTCGAAGTCGGGCAGGATGTCGGACGGCGTCTCGTAGAGGTTCGCGAGGTTGCGCGTGTACTGGTACATGTACATGTAGGCGCCGACCGCGTCCTCGGGCGTGCTGAAGGTGGGCACGTGCGCCGCGCGCAGGATCCGGAGCGCCTCGGCGACCTTGATCACGCCCATGAACGAGGTCAGCAGCGGCTTGAGCTGGTGGGTGCGGGAGACCTCCACCAGGGACTGGGCGGTGCCGGTGGGGTCGCTCATGGCCTGCGGCGTGAGGATGGCGAGCACGCCGTCGCAGTTGGGGTCGTCCATGAGCGCCTGGGCGGCGGCGGCGTAGCGGTCCGCGTCGGCGTCGCCGCCGACGTCGACGGGGTTGCCGCGCGCGGCGAACCCGGGCAGCAGCCCCTTGAGCCGCTCGTCGGTCTCCGGGGCGAGCTCGGCCAGCTCGCCGCCGAGGTGCAGCAGACGGTCGCTGGCCATGACGCCGGGGCCGCCGGCGTTGGTGACGATGCCGAGCCGCGGGCCACGCGGGCTGGTGACGCGGCTTAGCGCCTCGCTCGCGTCGAAGAGATCCTCGATCTGGTCGACGCGGACGACGCCGGCGCGGCGGAAGACCGCGTTGTAGAGCGTGTCGTCGCCGGCGATGGCGCCGGTGTGGCTGGCGGCCGCGAGCGCGCTGCGCGCCGTGCGGCCGCTCTTGACCACGATGATCGGCTTGCTCTTGGCGAAGTGGCGCGCCGCGCTCATGAACTTGCGGGCGTCGGTCAGCGACTCGATGTAGAGGATGATGCTGCTCGTGTGCGCATCGGCGCCGAAGTAGTCGATCAGGTCGCCGAAGTCCACGTCGCTCATGGAGCCGACGCTGACGAAAGCGCTGAAGCCGACGTTGTTGGCGGCGGCCCAGTCGAGGATGGCGGTGCCGAGTGCGCCGCTCTGGCTGAAGAAGGCGATGCGGCCGGCCGGCGGGATGACGTGGGCGAACGTCGCGTTGAGGTTCATCGCGGGGCGGATGTAGCCGAGGCAGTTGGGGCCGACGACGCGCACGCCGTAGCTCTCGGCGATGGACATGACCTCGTCCTCGAGCCGCTTGCCCTCCTTGCCGACCTCCTTGAACCCGGAGCTGACGATGACGGCGCCTGCCACACCCGCCTCGCCGCACTCACGCACCGTCTGGGGCACGGCCTTGGCCGGCACGGCGATGATGGCGAGGTCGATCTTGCGCGGCACCTGGCTGATGCTGGCGTAGGCCTGGATGCCCTGGACCGACTGGGCCGAGACGTTGACCGGATAGACGATGCCCTGGTACTCGGCGCCGATCAGGTTGCGCAGGAGTATGTATCCGACAGACCCCTTCTTGTTGCTGGCGCCGATGACGGCGATGCTCTTGGGGTCGAAGAGTTTGTCGAGATTGCGTGTGCTCATCTGCCGATCCCGTCTTCCATGGTTGCTGCGGCCCGCTGCGGGTGTGCCGCCGCGGCGCGCCGCCTTGCTGCGACGTCGGGGACAGGCCCGAGCACGCCCACGAGGCCGCGGCGATGCGGGGGTCCGCGCATCGGTGACCGGCTCGGGGGTTCCCTGAGCAGTCTATCGCGTGCGCGGCCGGCGTTCACCCTCGCCGCCACGGCCCGGCCGACGCTCCGGACACGCGAGAGAGTGGACGCCGGCCCGGCCGCCCGCGGCGGCAACGATTCCCTGCGTCGTGGTCCGCCGGCCGCCGCGGGTCCTGTGGCTCGGCTCAGCCGGCCGCTGCTCCGTCCGGCGGCGCCGCCCCCGGGTGCTGCTTCGGCATGCGGCGGGTGGGAAGAGCGCCACGACTCCGATCACGGCCAGGACTATCAGGGTGGCGTCGAGCGCCTCGATGCGCGCGGCGCGGTTCGCCTCTACCGCCGCCTGCGTCACCTCGGCGCCCTGACCCGCGGCCTGCATCGCCTCCTCGAGGTCGGCGTCGGACATGAACGGGATCCCCGAGGCGAGCTCGACGTCGGCGGCGTCCTTGACCTCCTGCGGGATCGTCGGGTTGTCGGTCACGTTGGTCAGGAACGCGCTGGTGAGCACGAGCAGGAGCACGGTGCCGGCGATCGCGGTGCCCAGGGAGGCGCCGAGGTTGGTGAAGGTGTTCTGGAGGCCGCCGACCTCGGCGGCCTGGTCGTCCGGCACGGCGGAGACGGTCACGGCGCCGAGCTGCGAGGCGAGCGCCCCGATGCCGAAGCCGATCAGCAGCATCGGCCAGAGCACGACGCCGGCGTCGGCATCGATGTCGATGCCGCCCACGAGCACGATGATGCCGGCGAGGATCAGCAGGATGCCGATGCGGCTCACGCGGCGGGGGTTCGCCTGCGGGCGCATCCGCGGGATGCCGATCGCCGCGACCAGCAGGGCGAGCGAGAGCGGCAGCACGCGCAGGCCGGTGTCGATCGCGCTCAACCCGAGCGCGACCGAGAGGAACAGCGGGACGATGAAGAAGACCGCCCCCTGCAGGAAGAACTGGAACATGAACGTCATGAGCCCGCCCAGGAGGTGGCTGATCTTGAGGATCGCCGGGTCGAAGAGCGGCTCGCCGCCCCGGTCCACGAGGCGGTCCTCCCACGAGAAGAACCCGTAGAGCACGAGCGCCCCGGCGAGGATCAGCCAGATCGTGGGCGAGAGACCGAGGAGGTCGGGCCCGCCGGCCTTGGCCCTGACCAGGCCCCAGGAGGAGGCCTTGAGGATGCCGAACACGATCATCCCGAGACCCGCCATGGAAAGCCCGGTGCCCACGAGGTCGAGCCTGGGTCGTGTCTTCGGCGGCGGCGTGTCCCTGACGCGGCGCGTGAGGGCGAGGATGAGCAGCACCAGCACGACCTCGCCGGCGAACACCCACCGCCAGGAGAAGTAGGTGGTCCCAGGCCGCCGAGCACCGGCCCGACGCCCACCGCGACCGCGCCGGCGGCGGCGACGAGCCCATAGGCTCTGGTCCGTCCCTCGGGCGGGAAGTTCGCTGCGACCAGGGCTACGATGGCGGGCAGGATCAGGGCCGCTCCGAGGCCCTCGAGCAGCGACCAGCCGAAGAGCAGCACCGTCAGGTCCGGGGCGAGGGCCGTGGTCATCGAGCCGGCGCCGTACACGATGCAGCCGATGGCGAACGCGTGGCGCCGGCCGATGATCGTGCCGATCTTGCCGCCCGTGATCATGGTGGTCGCCATCACCAGCATGTAGAGGGTGATCGCCGTCTGGATGCCGCTGACCGTGGTCCCCACGTCTGCGGCCACCGTGGCGATGGAGACGTTCATGACGGAGCTGTCGAGCGTCATGAGGAACTGGCCCGTCGCCAGCGTGAGCAGGACGAGCCCTGCTCCCGCCACGGCGGCTCCGCGCCTGGGCATGCGGGTCCCCTTTCTCGCCTTGCCTGCCGGCTGACCATCGTACACCCCGCACGGCGTCCGGCCCATGGCGCCGTCGCGCGGCCGGGACGAGAAGAGGGCGGGCGCCGTGCCGGCCGCCCGCCCTCTTCGAGCGCTCGTCTCCGGGTCGGGACTACTGCTTGTTGGCCTTGAGGTCCTCGACCACGGTGGGATCGGCCAGCGTGGAGGTGTCGCCCAGCCGGTCGAACTCGCCTTCGGCGATCTTGCGCAGGATACGGCGCATGATCTTGCCCGAGCGGGTCTTGGGCAGGCCGGTGGCGGCGAACTGCATCTTGTCGGGCGTGGCGATGGGGCCCACGACCTTGCGCACGTGCACGACCAGTGACTTCTTGAGGTCGTCGCTCGGCTCCACACCCTCGTTGAGCACGACGTAGGCGTAGATGCCGGTACCCTTGATCTCGTGCGGGTACCCGACCACGGCCGCCTCGGCGACCTGCGGGGCGCTGACGAGCGCGCCCTCGACATCTGAGGTGCCGATGCGATGGCCGGAGACGTTGAGCACGTCGTCGATGCGGCCCTTGAGCCAGTGGTCGCCGTCGGCGTCGATGGCGCAGCCGTCGCCGGTGGTGAAGTAGCCCTTGAACATCGAGAAGTAGACGTCCTTGAAGCGCTTGCCGCCCTCGTCGCCCCAGGTGCCGCGGATCATGCCGGGCCACGGGGCGGTGATGACGAGATGGCCGTCCTCGCCGACGCCGGCGGGCTCGCCCTTGTCGGTGAGCACGGCGGTCTGCACGCCGAAGAACGGCCGGTTGGCGGAGCCCGGCTTGAGCGTCATGGCGCCGGCCAGCGGGGTGATCATGTGCCCGCCGGTCTCGGTCTGCCACCACGTGTCCACCAGCGGGATGCGGCTCTTGCCGACCTTCTCGTAGTACCACAGCCAGCTGCGGGGGTCGATGGGCTCGCCCACGGAGGCCATGATGCGCAGGCTCTCCATGGGGTGCTTCATCGGCCACTCGTCGCCCTGGCCGATGAGGCTGCGGATGACGGTCGGCGCGGTGTAGATCGTGGTGGCCTTGTGCTTCTCGACCACCTGCCAGTAGCGGTCCGGCTCCGGGTAGGTCGGCAGGCCCTCGAAGAGGATGCTGCTCGCGCCCAGGCTCAGCGGGCCGTACACGATGTAGCTGTGGCCCGTGATCCAGCCGATATCGGCGGTGCAGAAGTGGACGTCGTCGTCGTGCAGGTTGAAGACGTACTTGGTGGTGTCGTGCGCGTAGAGCAGGAAGCCGCCGGTGCTGTGGATCACGCCCTTGGGCGTGCCCGTGGACCCGGAGGTGTAGAGGATGAACAGCGGATGCTCCGCGTCGACCGGTACGCACTCGCACTCGGTGGTGATGTCGGGCGCGGCCATCTCGTCGTGGTACCAGACGTCGCGGCCCTCCTTCATCGGCACGTCGCCGTCCACGCGCTTGATGACGATGACCTTCTCCACCGGCGTTTCGCCCTCGATGGCGATGTCGGCGTTGGTCTTGGAGGGGGTGGTCTTGACGCCGCGGTGACCCTTGTCGGCGCAGACGAGGATCTTGGCGCCGCTGTTGTCGATGCGCGCCTTGAGGGCCTCGGCGCTGAAGCCGCCGAAGACCATCATGTGGATGGCGCCGATGCGGGCGCAGGCGAGCATGACCACCGGCAACTCGGCGATCATGGGCAGGTACATGGCGACGCGGTCGCCCTTCTTGACGCCGTGCTTCTTGAGCACGTTGGCGAACCTGCTCACCTCGTCCTTGAGCTCCGCGTATGTGAAGGTCCTGGTGTCGCCGGGGTCGCCCTCGAAGATGATGGCGGGCTTGTCGCCCTTGCCGGCCTCGACGTGGCGGTCGATGCAGTTGTACGCGACGTTGAGCTCGCCGCCCTCGAACCACTTGATGTACGGGTTCGGGTCGAAGCTCCAGTCGAGGACCTTGTCCCACTTCTTCGTCCAGACGAGGGCGTCCTCGGCGCGCTCGGCCCAGTACCCCTCAGGGTCCTCGATCGACCGCTTGTAGTCCGCCTCGTACTGCTCGAGCGACGAGTAGTAGGCGTTCTTCTGGAACTCGGGCGACGGTGGGAAAAGCCTGGGGTCGTCAGCCACCCTGTTCACCTCCCATGGACCTTCTCAGTGGTCCGCTTGCTGGACGGGTCTTCTTGCGCGGCGACTCGACCGACCCGCGCGAGAGGTTCGCCCCCGAGCTACGGGCACATCCGGACGACCGTGCCGGAGCGACCGGCGAGGAGTGCGCGAGCGCAGGTCCCCCACGGCGTCCCTCCGGTCCGGATCGCGCCGACCACGCGCCGGCGATGCGCGCCTCGCTCTTCGGGCTAGGCCAATCGGCAACGCTACTGATGCGCGGGGCGAAAAGCAAGTGGCGCGCCGCCGGTTCATCGGGATGGATGAAGACTGCCTGCGCGGGTGGCACTGGCGGCGGGTGGTGGGCGATGTTGGATTTGAACCAACGACCTCCCGCGTGTGAGGCGGGCGCTCTCCCACTGAGCTAATCGCCCACGGGCTCGGGGGCGCTCGGCGCCCGCGGGGAGCAGAGGATACCACAGCGTGTGGATGGGGGAAAACGAAGGCATGGACGTGCTGGAGCGCATCAGGCGCGGCTACGGGGCCGTGGGCCCGGGGGCGCCGCGCGACGTGCTCGCCATGTTCCATCAGGAGCAGGCCGACGCGCCGGAGTGGGTCGTGGATGACTACGTCCGCGTCGTGCCGGCGTGCGCCGTCGTCGCCATGGACCTGTTCGCCCGCGCCCTCCCGTCGCATTGGGAGGTCATCGGTGTGGATCTCCGGCAATGGACCTTCTCCACCCGTCGCCGCAGGCTCGTGGCGGCGGGGCGCTTCCGCACCCGGCCGCGCGGCGCCTGGGAGGTCGTCCCGCTGCCCTTCATCCACATCTGGAGCGTCGGCGGGGCGGACGATGTCCGCGGCGTGCTCGACTACCTGGCCGGCATCGAGGTCAAGCGAAGGAGCGACGTGCCGTCGCACCGTGGATGGGGGCTGCGACGGCGGGTCGCGTAGCGGCCCTGCGCCGCCGGCGAAGAGGTCGGCGCCTCGCCGCTCAGAGCACGAGCCCGTCGCCCTGGGTGGAGAGGAGTCGGCGGCGTTCTCTCCAGTCAGGCATCGCCGCGCCGACGCGCTCCCAGAACGCGGGACCGTGGCCGGGTTCGTGGAGATGCGTCAACTCGTGGACGACCACATAGTCGACGAGGTCCGGCGCGCGGGTCACGAGGTGCCGGTGGAACGTCACGGTCCGCGTGCCGGGGTGGCAGATCCCCCAGCGCCGTCTTCCGAGGTCGCGTACCACCACGGCGGCGGGTTCGGCGCCGACCAGAGGTGCGAAACGAGCCACCGCGGCGTCGACGTACTCCCGCGCCCTGGCGTCGTACCAGGCGAGCACCGCCGGGCGGCCGCCGGCGCCCAGGGCGCGGTCGACCTCGAGCATGCCCGCCCGCAGCGTGACGGGCTCCGCCGGACGGTCGACGAGCACCAGCGGGTGGTCGGCGCCGAGGTAGGGGAAGACCTCGCCGGGCGCCACGCTCCGCGGCTCGGGCGGCGGACCCAGCGCGGCGAGGTCCGCGAGCTTGCGGCGCACCCACGGAAGCTTCGCGCGGAGGATCCGCTTCAGCGCAGGCGTCGACATCCCGAGCGGCGCCGCGGCCACCAGCGCGCCGTCGCGCCTCACCGTGATGCCCACCGTCCGCCGCCGGGCGCTGCGGCGCACGGCGAACCGGAGGTCCTCCACGGCGAGGGGATGCGTCTCGGGCGGACGGGGGCTCATGCCCGCATGGTACACGGAGGCGTGACGGTGGCGAGAGCGGACTCTCGGCGTGGTGCCCGCGGCGCCGGTCTCCGTACGCGGCGAGGGCGGCCCCGGACGGGGCCGCCCTCGCCGCGGCACTCGGCTGGTCCGTGCGGTCAGACCTTACGGACGTTGCTCGCCTGCATCTTGCCGTTCTGGCCCTCGGTCACGTCGAAGCTGACGTGATCGCCCTCGTCAAGGGTGCGGAATCCATCCATCTGGATCTCGCGGAAGTGGACGAACAGATCGTCGCCATCCTCGCGGGAGATGAAGCCGTAGCCCTTGGCCGCGTTGAACCATTTGACGGTGCCTTCTGCCATGTGACGCATCCTTTTCCGCCCCGTCAGGGGCTTAAACGAAGCGACGCGACCGAGTGCCTGGATCCGCTGTCCACGCCGGCGGAAGGGACTGGGTCACGCCGCCAACTCTCAGGGCCTTATGGCCCGTGTGCGTCATATTACCTCACCTTGTCAAGAAACGCCCGTACACGGCGTTCACCAAGCGGTAGACGTTCGCTCTCGAACACCCGGGTGTCCGTTCCGGGGGTGGAGCAGACCGGGCTCGCGAACGCAGTGTCGGCCCCTCGACCCCGGGCCGGTCAGCTCTCGGGCAGGGCCCCGGCGGCGGCGAGGGCGCGCAGCGCCTCCTCCGCCGCCCCGTCGCCCGTCACCCCGGCCGGCGGGATCTCCAGGTCTGCTCCGAGGTCGCCCTGGGCGTCCATGTCGACCACGTAGACCTGGTGCGGCACCGCCAGCCGGCGCAGCCGGTCGAGGTCGAAGCGGTCCACGTCGCCGAGTGAGGCCACGAAGATGATGCCGGCGTCGGTCATCGCCCAGGCGATCTCGCCGAGACGGCCCAGATGGCCCTCCCGGGCGAGCACGTCCTTGTCGTCGCCGAGGTCGGCGGCGCTGAGGTAGAAGGAGTGCAGCCCGCGGCCGAACATGCGCCGCTCGACCTCGGCCGCCAGCGCATGCGCCGCCTCCCCGGAGTGCGAGACGAAGACGATCGCCCTGCCCTGATGGCCGTAGCGCTCCGCGCGCTCCGCGTCGCTCACCTCGCCACGGCGGAACCTGCGGCCGGTGACGTCGCCGCGGCCCTTGTCCTCGAGCGCCTCGAGGGCGATGCCGCAGCCGGCCGTGTCCCAGCCGTGGACGATGACGAACCGGGAGGTGGGCTCGAGCACGTCGGCCGGGTCGAAGGCCACGGGACGGACGGCGCGGAGGATGACCTCGGCCACGTCGTGGCGCTCCACCTGGCCCACCCCGGAGACCGACTGCAGCTCCTGCTCGTCGAGCACGCTGATGACCTGCTCGAGCTCGGCGGCGACGCGGGCGGCGCCCATGCGCAGCACGTAGCGCCGCCCGCGCACGAGCGGCGCCGTCGCCATCCAGAAGATGTTGGCGCGGATCCGGGTGGCCACCAGCGGCTCGGGCTCGTCGGCCCGCACCATCAGCTCGCCGGGCTTGGCGTAGACCTGCGTCTCGAGGGTCACTCCGGTCGCCTGACCGGCGAAGGCCTCGTCGGGCCGTGGCCCGGAGAGCGCCTCGATGGTCTTCACGCTCGACTGCTTGCCGGACGGCAGGAACACGACCCCGTCTCCAGGCCGCACGCGTCCCGTCTCGACGGTGCCGACGAAGATGCGCCGGTCGTCGCCGGCCGCCGTGAACTTGTAGACGTCCTGCAGCGGCATGCGGAACGGCCGGTCGAGGTCGTCCTCGAGGCGCTCGAACGCCTCCACCTGCTCGAGGACGGTCGGGCCGTCGTACCAGGGCGTGGCGGCCGAGCGCGCGACGATGTTGTCGCCCTCGCGCGCGCTCACCGGGATGAAGCTCATGGGGTGTACGCCGAGTCGGCCGAGGAAGTCGGCGTACTCGTCGACGATGGCCTCGAACTTGGCCTGCTCCCAGCCGAGCAGGTCCATCTTGTTGACGAGCACGCTGATCTGGCGGATGCCGAGCATCGAGAGGATGTAGCCGTGGCGCTTGGAGTTCTCGCGCACACCCTCATGGGCGTCGATCACGAGCAGGGCCGCCTGGGCGCGCGACGCGCCGGTGATCATGTTCTTGAGGAACTCCACGTGACCGGGCGCGTCGTGGATGATGTAGTGGCGGCGCGGCGTGGTGAAGAAGCAGCGCGCCGTGTCGATGGTGATGCCCTGCGCCTGCTCGTTCTTCAGGGCGTCCAGCAGGAACGCGTACTCGAAGGGGCGCGCGTTCTGGGCGCACATCTGCCGGACCTGCTCCAGCTTGCCGTCCGGCAGCGAACCGGTGTCGGCCATGAGGCGGCCGATCACGGTGCTCTTGCCGTGGTCCACGTGACCCACGGCGACGATGTCGAGCCGCTCGAGGTCGAACGGGGAGACCTCGTCACCGGGGGTCGGGGCCGCGCAGCTCTGCGTCTCGACCGCGGGGCGTCCGCCGGGAAGAGTCATCACATGTACCCTCCGCGGCGCAGTGACTCGAGTCCGCCGCCGTCGTCCTTGTCCTGCGCCCGGCCGCTGCGCTCGGCGATGTTGCTGAACTTGCCGGTGCGCAGCTCCTCGATGATGTCGGGGATGTCCCTGGCGGTGGACTCGACCGGCGCGGTGCAGGGCCAGCAGCCGAGTGAGCGGCAGCGGTGGCCGGTGCCGTCGTCGAAGTAGAGCGAGGTGACCGGGATGTTCTCGCGGTGGATGTACTCCCACACGTTGAGCTCGGTCCAGTCGAGCAGCGGGTGCACGCGTACGTGCGTGCCGGGCTCGAAGTCGGTCTTGAAGTAGCGCCACAGCTCCGGCGGCTGGTCGTCGACGTTCCAGTCGTTCTCCACGTCGCGCGGGCTGAAGTAGCGCTCCTTGGAGCGCGAGCCCTCCTCGTCGGCGCGCACCCCGACGATCACACCCGTGTACGGCGTGTGATCGTCGTCGTCCACCAGGCGGCCCAGTGTGTGGTCCATGCGCTTGCGCGTCCACTCGCCCGAGAGGGTGTACTTGAGCGCCATGGTCTTGAGGTTGCGGCAGCACTGGATGCGGTCGCAGTTGCCGTCCGGGAAGGTCGCCTTCTCCTCGAGCGCCCTGCGGTTCTGCCCGACGATGAGGTTGAGCCGCCATTCGAGCGCGAGGCGGTCACGGTACTCGATCATCTCCGGCATCTTGTAGTCGGTGTCGATGTGCACCAGCGGCAGCGGTACATGGCCGAAGAAGGCCTTGCGCGCGAGGTGCAGCAGGACGGTGCTGTCCTTGCCGATCGACCAGAGCATGCAGATGTTGCCCAGGCTGCGGTACGCCTCGCGCAGGATGTGGACGCTCTTGGCCTCGAGGGTGTCAAGCTGGTTCACCGCGTGACTCCTCAGGCGCCGACCGAGTCGGCCGCGCTGCCGGGGATCCGCGCCGCGCGGTCGTGCAGGCCGCACTCGCGCTGCTCGGGCTGCTCCCACCACCAGCGCCCCGCGCGCCAGTCCTCACCCGCGGCGACGGCGCGCGTGCACGGTGCGCAGCCGATGCTCGGGAAGCCCTCGTCGTGGAGCGGGTTGTACGGCACGTCGTGGGCGCGGATGTACTCCCACACGTGCGCCTCGTCCCAGGAGGCCAGCGGGTTGACCTTGACCATGTCGGCGAGCTGGTCCCACTCGGCGCTCTCGACCTTCTGCCGCGTGGCTCCCTGGCCGCTGCGCAGGCCGCAGATCCAGGCGTCGAGCTCCAGCTGTGCCCGGCGCAGCGGCATGATCTTGCGCACCTCGCAGCAGCGGTGGCGGGCCTCGATGCTGTCGCGGAACAGGTTGACGCCGTCGCGGTCGACCATCTTCTCGACCTCCGCCGCGGCGGGGAAGTACGTCTTGATGCACAGGCCGTAGTGCTTGGCGGTGCGGTCCAGCAGGTCGTAGGTCTCAGGGAAGAGTCGCCCCGTGTCCAGTGTGAAGATCGGGATGTCGAGGGCCGCGGTGGCGATCATGTGGGTGAGCACCTGGTCCTCGGCGCCCAGGGACGAGGCGAAGGCCACCCGGCCGGCGAAACGCCGGGCCACAGCGGCCAGGATCTCCTCGGGGGTGGCGTCGCCGACTTCGGCGAGGAGGGCGGAGACTTCTTCCGGCGGGGTCATGGGTACCTCGTCTGTCCTGCGGTCATGGCTGTGACAAATGCAATGTTCTAACTGGATGGATAACCTCTGTGCATGATAAGCACGCTCCCGTCGGAGGCGCAACCGTTGCGACGGCCGCATCGGCCGCGTCCCGGTCCACCGTGACCCGGCTAAGCGTCCGCCTCCGCGGCGTGATCCGGCGTGCGCGCCCCCTCGATCTCGAGCAGCCGTCGCTTGCGCCACAGCCCGCCGCCGTACCCGCCGAGTCCGCCGTCCGCGGCGACCACGCGGTGGCAGGGGATGATGATGGCGATGCGGTTGGCGCCGTTCGCGTTGCCCACCGCGCGCGCCGCCCCGGGCGCGTCGATCGCCGCCGCGAGCTGGGCGTAGGTGCGCGTCTCTCCGTAGGGGATGCGCCGCAATGCGTCCCAGACCCGGCGCTGGAACGGGCTGCCGGGGTGGTCGAGCGGCAGGTCGAACTCCGTGCGGCGCCCTGCGAGGTACTCGTCGAGCTGGTCGCGCAGGCGGTCCAGAAGCGGGCTCCCGCCGGGGGCGAGCGGCCTGCGGAAGCGCCGCCGCAGCGTCTCCAGCTGCGCCTCGATCATGCGTCGGTCGGGGAACTCGAGCAGGCATACTGCGTCCCCGGTCGCGCCGGCGAGCAGCGGTCCGATGGACGTCTCCAGCCAGGCCAGGCGGATCGGCGCGGCGGAGCCCGGCGGCACGGAGGCCCGCCGCCCCTCGCGGACCGCGGCGAAGGTGTCCCGCAGCCGACGGGCGCGGCAGTATGCGTGAAAGGTCATGCCGTGCGCGGTCTGGAACCAGCGTCGCACGGCGGCGGGGTCGAGGCCGTCGGCGCGCAGGTCGGCATCGCTGATGCGCGCCTCCGGGCCTGCCTCGACGCGCGCGACGAGCTGCGCGGCCCAGGCGGGGGCGCCTTCTGCCGACTCGAGCGGCCGGCAACGTTTGCAGGGCCGGAAGCCGGCCACCAGCGCCTCGGCGGCGGAGGCGTAGAAGCGCACGTTCTCCGGCTTGGGCTGGGGAGCCGGGCATGAGAGGCGACAGAACACGCCGGTCGTGGTCACCGCGATGAAGAAGCGTCCGTCGTACGAACCGTCGCGCGCATACATGGCGGCGAGCATCTCCTCGCGCGTGAGCGGCGTGGTGTGTCGTCGTGGCTCGAGACTCGGCGTGGCATCCCGCATGACAGGAGGGTAACCGGGCGGCTGACCGACCGCCACCGCGGCCCGCGCCCCGGCAGCAGCAGGCCGACGGTACGGGGGCTCCTGCCCGTGCTCCATCGGACGCGCTCCCCGGCGGAGGCGTCCGGATCGTCTCCGGACGGCATGACCGGCTCTGTGGCGCGGCTCTCGCGAGAGGGGTCGTCAGATAGACTCCAGTGGGATCCGAGCTCGTCGCGGGAGGTCGACATGAGAGACGGGATACAGGGCCGGCGACGCGACTGGGCCCGACTGAGCTGGCCGGCGCGCCTCGCGCTCTTCATCTGCGCACTGGCTGTGACTGCCGGGTGTGGCGGCTCGAACGCGACGGTCGACACGACGGACTCTCCGTTCCTGGTCGCCGCCGAGGAGGCCTCACCGTCGGCCGCGGCCTCGGCTCATGCGGACGGCGGGGTCGTCACGATCGGTCGGGGGCAGACGTACCGGATCACGGATGACGGCGCCACGCTCGTCGTCCACTGCGACGGTGGCGGCGACGTCGACGTCCTGGCCGACGGAGTGACGGTGAGCATCACCGGCCACGGCGAGGAGTTGGAGGTGTGGGGCTCTCGTGCCACGATCCGGGTCGAGCAGATGGACGACGTGGACATCGTGGGTTCACACAACGACGTGCGCGTGGGCCGGACCGTCGAGTCGGACGTCGACGGTGACGACAACACGCTGCGCGTCGACCGACTCAGGGAGATCGACATCGACGGTCACCGCAACGTGGTCGCCCTGGGGAGCGTCGCACGTGAGATCGAGGTCAGCGGCGACGACAACCGTGTGACCTGGCGCTCCGGAAGCCCGGAGATCGACGACGAGGGCCGCGGCAACCGGATCGCCCGTCAGTGACGGAACGGCCGCCCGCGGGCAACCATGACCGTCAGGTATACGTTGAAGGTTCCACGCACGACACTGCCCCAACGCGCTGAGTCGTCGGCGTGGATCGCCCGCCGTCAGCCGGGCGGTCTGCACACCTTGCAGGGGCGATAGCCACGCGCCTTCGCCTCGGCCAGGCTGATGCGGATACGGCTGTGTGAGATGTAGCGGCACCCGGCACGGTGGTAGCACTCGCCGGTCCGGGTGATGAAGACGGCCCCGGAGCCACCCCCGGCACTCGCGCCGTTCGCCTTGACGACGACCCCGGCACCGCCTCCCGAAGCCGCCCGGCTTCTGACCTTGAACAGCGGTCTGGAGGACTTTGTGAACCGCCAGGCCGTCGTCCCATCGGGTCTGATCGTGAGGGTCACGGTCCCGTTCCGTTGCGTCGTGTAGATGCGAGCGCCCGCCTGCCGCAGGCGCGCCACGGTGGCGGGAGAGGGGTGGCCGTATGAGTTGCGACCGACCTCGATCACCGCGAACCTGGGTCGGGCCTGCGCGAGGAAGCGGGAATCCGTCGAGTAGGCTGAGCCGTGATGCGCGACCTTGAGCACGTCCAGCGGCGGCCCACGAGCGGTGATGCTCCCCACGGCGGCCTCGTTCGGACCCGTCAGGTCGCCGGTCAGGAGGATGCGCCGGTCGTTCGCCTCGAGCAGGAGCACGACGCTGTCGGCGTTCTTGTCGCCGGCGAGGGGGGAGGCCGGGCTCAGCACCTTGGCTCTGACGGCTCCGAACCGCATTGAGGCGCCGCGGCGGACCTGCGTGATCCGTGTGCGGGCGGCCTCGAAGGCGGCACGCAGGCGCGCGTCGCAGGCGCCGGCGATGAAGGCCTTCCTGGGGCGGTGGGTGCGCACCAGCGCTCCCATGCCGCCGATGTGGTCGGCGTGCATGTGGGAGGCGACGACGTAGTCGAGGCCGGTCATCCCGGCGCGGCGCATCGCCGCCTCGACCGCGGCGGCGCCGGCGCTCGGACCGCCGTCGATCAGTACCTCGGTGGAGCCCGACTGGAGGAGGACGGCGTCACCCTGGCCGACGTCGACGAAGATGATCGTCACGCGCTTCCCCGTGGTCGCGGGCTTGGGCGGCCTCGCGCTCGACTGCGCAGCAGGTTCCGCGCCGGCCTTCGCGCCGGGTTTCGCGCTCGACCTCGACGTCGGCCGGCCGGCCGCTGCCTCGGCTCCGGCGGCCGTCGAGGGGGAGCGCGAGACCTGCGGAGCGGCCTCGCCATCGGGCGGGGAGGCGACGTCGGACGAGGTCGCCGTGCAGCCCGGCAGCGAGAAGACGAGGAGGAGGGCGGCGGGCAGCCAGAGGAGCAGACCCCGCCCCGTTCTCCGGATGCTCTGTGGGCTCGTGCGCGTGCTCACCGCATACCTTCCCGACCCGTGGACGTCCACACGGTGGAGGACCGTCCCCTGAAACCGGCGTGGGGCGGCGTCGTCCGCGATAGGAGGCCCGCGGGCTGCGTGCGGACTCGGGTCCGCTCCGCGTCTCCCTTCCCCGGAGGCGTCCGAAAGCCTTCAGTCGCTCAGCGGCAGCGCCGGCCCAGGTCGAGCGTGAAGTAGCGCATGCCGCCGGCCGACTTCGCCACGCCGACCCCCACGTGACGCATGCCGGCTTTGAGGATCACCTGACGGTGGGCCTTGCTCCCCATCCACAGGCAGACGGTGCCGTCGCTCGTGGCGAACAGCGTGCCGAGTCGTGCCCGGGCGATGTTCTCTCCGATGCACCAGGAGCGGAATCCGGCGCGTTTGTACCCGTGCCGGACCACGCGACGTGCCACGGTGTCGCGGTTGGCGCTGCGGTGGGTCAGGATGCCGCGGCGCGCCATCTGCCGTGAGTGGGCGCGGGCGGCGCGGGTGAGGGCGGCGTTGAACTTGACCGGCGCAAGCCCCTTCCTGGCGCGCTCCCGGTTCACGAGCTTGATGACCCTCTTCTCGGCGGCCGTCGGCTTGAGTGCCGCGGCGGGGCGGGCCGAGGCGAGGGACAGTGTGAAGACGAGTGTGAAGACGCTGGAGAGCAGGATGAGGGCGCAGACCCTCTTCATCGCCACCTCCCGGATGCCGCCCGCTGTGACGGCGCCGCCACAGCCCTCCGATGTCCGTGGGGCGTGCACAATGCCCCGAGTCGTCCGTCACTCAGGCTTCGGCAGCCGACGGACGGACCTTGAACGATCCCTCGATGGACGGTGCCGCGCGCGGAGGGTCGAGACCCGCGGGTGTCCCGGCGGCGTAGAGACGGCGCCGGCACGCCCGGCCCTCGCGCATGACGGAGCCGGGGAACGGGCAAGACGGGCTCGACGGGCGGCGACCGGAAGGGGGCGGTGTGGATCACGGTGGACCTTCGGACGGACGCGCGCAGGAGCATCGGCCCGCGGGGGCGGGCGTGGGAGGCGGCCGGGTGAGCGCCACCGGCGCCTTCGAGGTGGACCCTTGGGCGATCCGGGAGACGAGCCTCGATCTCGATCGCCTGGCCCAGAGCGAGTCGATCTTCGCGCTCTCCAACGGCCATCTCGGGATCCGCGGCACGCTCGACGAGGGCGAGCCGTGCGCGCTGGTCGGCACCTACCTGAACGGCTTCCACGAGTCGTATCCGATCCTCTATCCGGAGCGTGCCTTCGGGTTCCCGGAGGACGGGCAGACGATCGTCAACGTGAGCGACGGCACCATCATCAGGCTGCTGATCGAGGACGAGCCGCTCGACGTGCACCGTGGGAGCGTGAGGAGTCACGAGCGCGTGCTCGACCTGCGCACAGGCGTCCTCGAGCGCCGGCTGACCTGGCGCTCGATCGGGCGGCGCAGGGTGCGCGTAAGGAGCCGGCGGCTGGTCTCGTTCCGCTATCGCAGCGTCGCCGCCATCAGCTACGAGGTCGAGGCCCTGGACGCGCCGTTGCGGGTGGCGCTCCAGTCGAACCTCGTGGCGGGCAAGGGCGAGGTGACGGGCACCGCCGACCCGCGAGGGGCGACCGTGCTGGGCGATGTGCTCGAGAGCCGCCTGCACGTGAGGAACGGGCGTCGCGTGGTGCTGGTGCACCGCACCAGGGCCAGCGGCCTGACCGTGGCCGCCGGCATGGACCACCTCGTCGTCGGCGAGGACGGGATCGAGGCGCTGGTCGAGAGCGAGCCGGACCTGGGGCGGCTCACCCTCTCGGCGACGCTGACGCCCGGGCGGCCGCTCCAGTTCGTCAAGTTCCTGGCCTATCACTGGTCGGGCCGCCAGTCGGCCGAGTGGCTCCGGGACCAGGTGGACGGGAGCCTCCAGAGCGCGCTCGCCGAGGGCTTCGAGGGGCTGGAGCGGGCGCAGCGCGAGTACCTCGACGGCTTCTGGGGCCGGGCCGACATCCAGGTGGACGGCTCGATGGAGCTCCAGCAGGCGCTGCGCTACGGCCTCTTCCAGACGCTGCAGGCGAGCGCCAGGGCGGAGCAGCGCGCGATCGCGGCCAAGGGTCTGACGGGGACCGGTTACGACGGCCACGCGTTCTGGGACACCGAGGCGCTCGTCCTGCCGGTGTTGACGTACATCCAGCCGGGCTGTGCGCGCGCCGCGCTCGCTTGGCGCCACTCGACCCTGGACCTGGCGCGCGAGCGGGCCCGGCAGCTCGGGCTGCGCGGCGCCGCCTTCCCGTGGCGGACGATCCGCGGCGAGGAGTGCTCCGCCTACTGGCCGGCGGGGACGGCCGCGTTCCACGTCAACGCATCCATCGCCGACGCGGTACGGCGCTATGTGCAGGCCACCGGCGACGAGGAGTTCGAGCGGGACGTGGGGGTGGAGCTGCTCGTCGAGACCGCGCGGCTCTGGCGCTCACTCGGGCATTGGCGCGACGGGGCGACGTTCTGTATCGACGGCGTGACGGGCCCGGACGAGTACAGCGCCGTGGTCGACAACAACGTGTACACGAACCTGATGGCGGCGATGAACCTGCGCGCGGCGGCGGACAGCGCGGGCCGGCAGCCCGGCGCCGCCGCGGCGCTGGGCGTGACGCAGGATGAGATCGAGTCCTGGCGGGCGGCGGCGGACGCCATGTACGTCCCCTACGACGAGCATCTGGGCATCCACCCGCAGGACCAGGACTTCCTCACCCACGAGCGGTGGGACTTCGCGGCCACGTCGGCCGAGGACTATCCGCTGCTCCTGAACTACACCTACTTCGACCTGTACCGCAAGCAGGTGGTCAAGCAGGCGGACCTGGTCTACGCCCTGTACCTGCGGTCCTCATCCTTCTCCGCCGAGGAGAAGCGTCGCGACTTCGATTATTACGAGGGCGTCACCGTGCGGGACTCGTCGCTCTCGGCCGCCGTACAGTCGATCGTCGCCGCCGAAGTCGGCCATCTCGACCTCGCCCTCCGCTATCTGGCCGCCGCCGCCTTCACCGATCTCTGGGACCTCGAGCACAACATCCGCGACGGTCTGCACATCGCCTCCCTCTCCGGCGCGGTGCTGGCGGTGATCGCCGGTCTCGGGGGGCTCCGCGACGACCAGGAGACGCTGTCCTTCTCACCACGCCTGCCGTCTCCGCTGACGCGCGTCGCCTTCTGCGTGAGGTTCGGCGGCGCCACGCTGCGGGTCGAGATCACCCCGGGAGGGGTGACCTACTCCTCGCAGCCGGGCGGCGCCGACGTGCGCTTCCTGCACGACGGCGAGCCCGTCGACCTGCCGGCGGGGGGCAGCGCGGAGAGGCCCCTGCCGGCGGTCGAGGCTTCGCCGACGCCGGAGCAGCCGCTGCACCGGGCGCCGCCGCGCTGGCCCGTCCTCGGGGAGACCTGAGGGTCCGGCTCCGCGGTCTCAGGCCGCGCTCTGCCTGAGCAGGTGGGCGAGGGTGTCCTGGTCGGCGCACCGCTTGAAGGCCAGGTCCTTCGAGATGCAGCCGGCGCGGACCAGGTCGGCGAGGGCGCCGTCCATGGTCTGCATGCCGTTCCTGCCCCCCGTCTGTATGGCACCGGGGATCTGGTGCGTGCTGCCCTCGCGGATGTGATGTCGGACGGCGGCTGTGGGCACGAGGACCTCGCAGGCGACGCAGCGCCCCCTGCCGTCCCGTGTCGGGAGCAGCTGCTGGGTGCAGACGCCCTGGAGCGTGGTCGCGAGCTGCACCCGTACCTGCGCCTGCTGATGCGGCGGGAACACGTCGATGATGCGGTCGACGGTCTGGGCGGCGTCCTGGGTGTGCAGCGTGGCGAACACGAGGTGGCCGGTCTCGGCCGCCGTGAGCGCCGTCGAGATCGTCTCGAGGTCGCGCATCTCGCCGATCAGGATGACGTCCGGGTCCTGGCGGAGCGCGCTCTTGAGGGCACGGTCGAAGCCTTTCGTGTCGGACCCGACCTCGCGCTGGTTGACGTGGCACTTCTTGTGGCGGTGAAGGAACTCGATCGGGTCCTCGATGGTGATGATGTGCTCGTCGCGGGTCTCGTTGATCTCGTCGATCATCGCCGCCAGAGTGGTGGACTTGCCGGATCCGGTCGGGCCGGTGACGACCACGAAGCCGCGGGGCTTCTTCGCGAGCTCGTGAAGGACGTGGGGCAGGCCGAGCTCGTCGAGCCGTGGGATGTCGACGGGGATCAGCCGGAAGGCCGCGCTCAGGCTGTTGCGCTGGAAGAAGGCGTTCACGCGGAAGCGCGCCTGCCCGGGCACCGCATAGGAGAAGTCGATCTCCCACTCGTTCTCGAGGCGCTGCCGCTGGTCCTGGGAGAGGATCGAGTAGACCAGCTCGCGGGTGTCCGTCTTCGTGAGGCTCGAGTACTCGAGCGGCTCGAGGATGCCGTTGACGCGGACGATGGGAGGATCGCCGACCCCCAGGTGGAGGTCGCTCGCGCCGCGCTCCAGAACCTCGAGAAGGATGTCGATGATGTCCACTGCCGCCCCCTTGACCGTCGGCCCATGACTGATATCTTGTAACTGGCACAAATAATGTGCCCCGTATTTCTTGTTCTAGACACAGAAAATCGGCGACGGGAGTGGAAGCGTGGAGGAGCGCCGGAAAGAGGCCTCGTTCGCGGTCAGCGTCGTGGTCGTGGCGCTGATGCTCAGGGACGACCAGCTCTCCGTCCTCCTCGTCAAGCGGAGTGAGGAGCCCTTCAGGGGCGGTTGGAGCCTCCCCGGCGGGTTCGTCCGGCGTCGCCGGGGTGGACCGCAGGAGGGTCTCGAGGAGGCAGCGCGGCGCGGCTTCCTCGAAGAGACGGGGATCGAGCTCGACGCCGCCTACGTCGCGCAGCTCGGAGCCTACGGCGATCCCGGTCGCGACCCGCGCGGCGACGTCGTCTCGGTCGCCTACCTCGCCGTGCGGCCGACGAACAGCAGGCCGACGGCGGGGGGCGATGCCGCCTCCGCGCGCTGGATGCATGTGAGCACCGTCCTCGAGGCGGGCGAGGGCGCACTCGCCTTCGACCACAGCCGGATCCTCGACGACGCCGTACGACGCACCTCCGAGCTCGTCGAGTCCACGGCGCTCGGCGTGGCCTTCTGCCCGCAGTGGTTCACCGTCCCCTACCTGCGCCGCGTCTACGAGAACCTCTGGGACCTGCCGCGGGACACCTTGGACGCCGGCAACTTCCACCACCGGGTGATGGGCATGACCGGCCTGATCGAGCCGGTCCCGGATGGGGAGCTCGCCATGAAGGCCGAGGAAGACCGCGCGATCGAGCGCCGTCTCGGGATGATGCCCACGATCGACGAGTCCGGCGGACGCGGACGGCCCCCGAAGCAGTTCAAGCGCGGGCCGTTGATCCGTGAGCGTGGAGCCGCGGCGCCGCTCGAACGACCGTTCACCAGACCCCAGACAGGGCAGGACGATCGCGGGGACGACCCTGGAGGGCAGGCGCCTCCCGGGCAGACGTGAACCCGCGTCGCTCGCGCCGCTCCGGCCTCTGCGGGCCACGTCCGTCGAGGTGGCCTGCGCGCCTGCCGCGTCTTCTTCGACGAATGGCGGAGAGGGAGGGATTCGAACCCTCGAGACGCCGAACGACGTCTAACGGTTTTCGAGTATGGTCGGGACTTCCTGGTC